>Ga0210059_1003650_pt1 | contig 24704 bp, 15 predicted proteins | sample Ectturendosymbi2_FD_188042 | JGI IMG/M metagenome (GOLD analysis project Ga0210059, IMG submission 188042) | Ecteinascidia turbinata endosymbiont from Florida, USA - Sample 2 (SPAdes) (version 2) | ecosystem: Host-associated > Tunicates > Ascidians > Unclassified | place: Key West, Florida...
AACAATAGTGTTAAGAATGTGTCTGTAACCCTATGGTTCTGTCTTCAATGCAGTTGCAAAAAGTGTCTGTAACCCTGTGATTTCGCCGGCTTCAATGTCTTGTACTACGTTCTGTATTGTCTGTTTTTATCAACCTGCGTTCTGCAGAGTGTGTGTGTTCATACTATGGACTTCGTGTCTGCTATAAACAAATAAATTAAATTAAATTAATTAAAAGGAAAATACTAAAAAATACCGAATTTTTTAAAAACGATTACACTAAAAAATTTTATTAAACAAACATAACAGACATGAAGAACTTTTACTGCTTCATGCTGGTACCGAGGTGTCTGAAGCATGCCCTGAGTGAAGTATAACTCTGGAATGCAACTGGAACGTATATTGGAGGTATGCCGAGGATGGCCAAATTGTCATGTGAATGAATGAATGCATATTGTTTCATATGAATCAGCTAGTAAACAGAAGCAAGACAAAAACAACAGTTGGAGATCAAATGCACACAGTTAGTAAAATAAACAAGCACAGCTGTGATCAAGGTCTTCAGTTGGCGTGGTAGAAAAGGCGACAGCAGCTGTTGTTGTGCCCATGGTGTTATGAGGGCCTTCCTCAGCTCCAATAGGAAACACCGTCTGCTGATGATAGCCATACCTCTCCTGGCCCGATTTTCACAGCTGATGATGTAGGAATTAATGTCTGCTGCATTCAGCATTCCAAACATCACACAGAGGGGCCAACATAGTGTTTTTCTGGAGCATGAGGTCCCTGCATATCACCTGGTACATGCCAGATGTCGACAGTAACGTGGGGTGGGATCAATCCAAAATCACCAACTTTTCCAAACAGTGGAAAAGTACTGCGTAAGAGTACAAACTCGATTGCACCAGACCGCCTGTCTGACAAATACCCGCAGCTACTGAAGCGTTGAAAACGCTGCAGCGTTTGTTTACATAAGAACCGGACGTTGTGCATGCGTGGAGGGGTTGCATCAACCCAGCGATAGCGTTGTAGGGTTGTGGCACTTAAATACTGTATTGGAGCTTGTCATGTTACTTTTCACATTTTTTACAAAAAAAGCTTTTCAACTATTTGAGTGTAACCAGGATTGTGTTTTTGTAGAAGAGTGTTACATTTTTCCTTAGCCATTAACCCCTGGGTACATCGGGACTCCTCAAAAGTCAAGCTCACGAAAATTGGTTTGGGGCATTGTTAGAAACAATGTGTAAGAGTAAGTTTACAGCGTTTGCAGCTACATTTTCACATAAGGGGGACAAGGAGCCGAAAATTCGTGGAGTGACAAAACAATTTTCAAGAGTTCAAAATTTGTGCAACACTTGCAAATTCAAAAATTATTTGTTTTTATGTCAAGGCATTTTTTATTATTTTGCTTGTCTAGCAGTTGGGCTGTACCAGATTTTACAACAGATAGAGATGTTTTTCTTCTTTCTGCAATAAAAACAATGCAAGCTTATGACTAACGGAGACTATGTCAAAGCGACAAATGAGGCTTTCTGCCTGTTACAAATGCATTAGTTTCACTTCAAAATAATCTGTTTCCACATTTTTACACAAAAAATGACTGCATCTTGTCTCAGAACCATGTCTATGTAAAGTCAAACAGTAAGTGTGTTTAAGATTGCGATGCTGTGTAAACATCAACATAGATATATAAGTCTACACTTGTATCGAATGCCGGAAATTTTTAAAGAAAATTTTAGATAAAGAAACAATGTTATTTACCGTAAATCACAAACCTGGTTTTGTATTTGCTGTTGTTTGTAATAATTTCTTTGATAGGAACGTAATATTTGTGGCTCTCCTGATTCGGTAAAGTCTGAAATTGACGGGAGGCCGCACGCTATTTAGGTGAGGGGGTCTTGATTGATTATTTATTTATTGTTTCATGTGAATCAGCTAAGAAACAAGACACAATACGAGCCATCTGCAAAAAGGAAATCGATTGTCAGCAAACATTGGAGCAAATGAAAATGCAATGACGTATGGTTGATCAATGTAAACAAAGACGGGTGCTGTGTCATATAGGATTGGTGAGGGACCACAGCGGTCATCAAGTCAACCAAGCCTGTTTTTCAGTTTTTGAGAAGTGTTGTGAAACAACAATTGCAATAAAATAAGCACAGTTAGAAAAACAAACACAAAATATGGTGAAGTAAATTTACAGGTGAAGAGAGCATGCCTAGCACATAAAGGAGTGGATGAAATTTAATTGAAGAAATTTGGTGTGGCCAAAAATATGTTTAAAATGAAGTATAAAAGTAAAAGAGTGAAAAGCAGTAAAAAACAATTGATGAGGTACAAAAGAGAAACAAAACAAAAGAAATTATGGAGTGTAATTTTATGCAGAAAAAATAAGATGAGCACAGAAAAGAACAAGAAATAAAAAAGTAAAGATACATAAAAAAGAAACAAACTTACATTGTACAAATTACTGAAACTCTCAGCATTTTGTTATTGAGAATTGAAATGTTGCTAAAATGCATAATTACGTATATTTTTCGTGTGAGAAGTGTTTCTTAAGTTTCATTATGCATTTTTTGTGTGTAAGAGGTGTTTCTTAAGTATGATGTTGAACCGACCCTGAGAATCAGTTACTACCGATGTTGTTGGAAGTTCAATGTCAATCAGTATTTTCTGTTTCATCCTATGTCAACTGACAGAAGTAGAGACGAAGCAGTTGTGGGTGTAATTCAGCGGAAGTCGTAACTAGCGTTGCTCTTGCTTTCGTCACGCTTCACTGAATTGCCTTCGTCATGCTTCGCTGAATGGTGGTCATGCACCAACAAATGCGGAGGCATGTCGTGATCGTTCCTCGATATTCCGTGGAAGTGAGGTTCGGATTCACTTCCTTTGGTTCCCAAACAACAGTAAATCAAAGGCAAAAACCTGGAAATAAAAGATTGTGTGAATGCACTGTAACGTGCTGTCCAGAATCTATAGAAAAATAAACTATGGGTTAGCAACTCTTGTGGATAAACTGATCAAGCCAAACGTGAAACTTGTTCCCTGCAGCCAAGCTGCTTAAACCTCTGAAAATCTGGTGAAACTTTATCCAATTAGATTGGTTTGCAGCATTTGTAGCGTGGATGTTTAAAAAACAATCTTTGCAGCATATCATTTCGTTGTTGCGATTGGAAAGCCCGAGCGACATGTGCGCAAAGCTTCACACTGTCGCAGCAAGCAACAATAGAGTTCACCCGACATGACCACTATTACTTGGTCGCGCCACATATATATGGGTATTGTTCTTCGTGCACATCCCGTTCGTGGTGAACCGCGCATTCAGCGCAACGCCAGCGGAGAGGTTGCAACATCGTTATACGAGTTTGAGTATAGAGTAGCAACAGCGTCGAAAAATGTTTTCGGAGAAATACGAAAGAAATGACACTCCTGAAAATTCTTGTTGAATTTCTCCCCCAAAATGAGAAGTTTTCTTTCCAAGATTATACAAGATACTAATCCAATTCCTTGTAGAAACGATTTGCTGCTTGTAGTAAAAAAACTCTATTTTGTCTTTTAGAATATTATGCTGGAAATCAAATTTAATATTCTATTTAATCAATGAGTAATGGCATCAAAAATCTAACCAAATATTGGAAAGGGCAATGTTTGGCTTCATCAGCTTAACGTATATGGAAAAAAATAACGATTTTTTAACAGCTTGAAATAACGACGTGCGATTTCACCAGCATTTCTAGAACATGGCACTAACCACTTTGGAAAAGATTCTTCCACGTTCAGGTTGTGTTCCAAAATTCTCCTTCTCAAACGCTTCACAGCCACTGCAATCGCTATTGTCACCAGCAGCGTAGTTCCCACCAAACCTGCCACAATGGGCAGAGTGACTCTCACTTCGTAACTCACGGAATACTGTACAGCGGAGGTGGATGTCGTTGGCAGCTGTGGTTTTGTTGTTGGCCAGGGCTTCCCTCCAGTGATTTTGTCTCTTTGAGTGTTGGCTGCATATATTAGTTTTGGTACGTTTAGCTGATTTCGATGTTTTAATAAACGGCCTGGGGGTTTTTGTTGATATTTAGCTTAAAAAGCACATGAGACAAAATGTCTTTTCTACACGAAGCGTTTTAACACCCCAGACATCCAACACTTTAATGCAAAGGCCTCCCAATCACTGGTGTCTTACTGGGAACTAAGAATATTTGAAGATAGTTGGGAAATAAGCTCAGAAATGTAACATAATTTTGATAAAAGTAAGACCCGGAATGATTCAGCTCACGTTGTTCGTTAAGCAAAACAAGCTTGGAGAAAATGCAACTCACTGAATAAACTTGACAGCTTTTCAACGACATATAACGCCCTGTTTATTTTCTTACCATATCTGAACTCTTCTGGATAACCCAGTGCAGAATTACTTATAGCGCAAAACCCATCATTATAAACTGGAGCTACATATAATTTTCAACGTCAGATCCCAGTGAAGAGAATGCATTTAACCCAAAATTCAAACTCAACTTCTACAAACGCAACTCTTTTTGTGGAGGTTTTTAACTGTGTTGATCAACGATTAGATGATCAAATAAACAATTTTCACTACACTTGATTTATATGCAGAATTTACAAATTGTAATCCCCTGGACTGAAAGTCTGCTTGAAACATTTGTTAGCGATTGCAATTTTGTAGATGTCATGTCATCAGCAGCAGTTGCAGTGTTTGGTGAAATAATAAATTGCATCAAAACATTGTACGTACAGCGCCGTATGCAGTGCGTTGTGTATTCTGTTTCAACAAAGATTTCTTCTCAAACTTCGAAAATTTGAACGTGCAATGCGACAATTCACAATGTTTTTTGAAGTTGAAGTTGTACTGATGAGTGTTGGTGCATTTAAATCTCCATTTACAGTCAAGTGAGCAAGAATAATTATTGAATTTCAGTTCGAAGCATTTCGGGAAAAAGGCAGAATGAAACAATTATGTTAAAACCAACCACCCATTTTACATGTTTATTTCTGCTTGAAAATGCAATGCTTTGCGTTTTTATTTGAAAAACAATAGCATTAGATTATACTGAAATGTGGGTGGTATTGCGTTTTTGTTACTTTTAATGACACAGAGTTTTAGTAGTTTTCACTTTTTCTATCCTACCCAAGCAAACCTCTAGCAAACAATTGGCAAGTAGTTAAAAGAGATGGCATATTTTAGAAATCTTCGCCTTGGCGACGGCGATTTTATGCAGAAAAACATCAACGCGTGTTCTTATTTCAACTCACTTCCACATCAGCATCGTTCCATGAGCACGACAAGCTTGCTGTGATGCTAGTCTTTTACTCGGTGTGACTTCATACGTTGATTCAGTGAAACAGTGTGCAACTATAACCAGTGGGCGCGCTCCACTAATTAACAATAGTTGCAAAGCGCGACTTCATATTTATCCTTTTATAAAGTAACACAACTATAACAATTGATAGCGTACGATTAAAAGCTGTAGGTTTGCTATAAGCTTTCGAGGAATCAACTGACAGGGCTCTGCTTTCTTCTTTTAGCGATGATTCAGACTTGCACATGTCTGTACCAAGTAAGTATTCCCCACAAATGTGAAGACCCATATTTTAATACTGCGAGGATGCGTAGTGTTACGTGAAATCAATTTCCTATTCAACAATATTTGCTGGAGGATTCAAACCCTTCACCTTTGTGGTGACTAGTTACTTGAATTGATAGCGTAAACTGCATCTAACTCAGTTAATTTTTGTTTGTTTGTGATTTTGAAAACCTGTCGCTCAACTGATAGCAATCTTTTATTTACGCAAGAGAGCAGGACCTTACCGAAATTGTTGTGTGTGAGAGATGAGATCACTTTAGGCCTCAGAAAAAATGTTTTCATGGAATTTCTGCAACCGGCTGGCCACTATGCACTTACACAGCAACACCCACTGCATTTTAGCATTATTAGAAAAAAGTGTACTCGATAAGATGTAAATTTCACAAAAGCGAACTGTGTTCAGCCGGAACAGAAAATCACATTTTGAGAAAACATTGACTTCCCCCAAGTTAGTAGACCTAATGGAACAAAAATCGGTGCTGAGTCTTGTCCATTTGCTTCATCAGGTAAGTGAAACGAACAAATAGCTTTTTAGTTGCACTCTTTGCTGAAGCGGCATCTTTCAGTGCAGTTGCCACTACTTTATTCCACCCCTTGCCCAGTTGGCAAATAGAACTGCGTTTATTATTTTGTAACATACTTCTTTTCTTTCTGAAGTCAAGCTGCTGCTGTTGTCATGCAGCAAGAACTGTTGCTTGATATTTTCTAACAGCTCATTTGTTTACAGATATCTATTTGTGCAGTTCTGCTTTTTCACAGTTGCGTTCAGGTTATAACATTCAAAACACCTGCTTACCACACAGCTTGTCTTTACAGTAATCTTCCTCGTCACAGAAGATGCAGGGAGGTCCAACGTAGTAAGGAACCATTGGTGATGTCATACCTCTGCAATAATGCAATCGGTCGTTTTCTTCAACGAATAATTTGTTACAATTCGGTAATGGGGAAATTGGAAATCTTGCAAACGCACATAACTTCAACGCAAAACCAATTATGTACACGAAATCATCCGGGATTTTTCTAAAAACTGAAATTTTCATTCAATGAATTTTCGCTGAGGATAAAAGTATGAGTTATTTTTCAAAACATCCAAAATGACTTCGTTTTTAAAAACGTTTTTGTTAATTCTTACAGGTCCTTGTTCTTTTTGACAAATGACGAACATTTTCAAGAACAGCCTTTTTATTTTTCTGTGTTTCTATTTTTCTGAGCTAAAAACGTTTAATGTCCAGGTAACTGGTAACAAGAGCAAAGCCAAAATGTTTTACGTGGATTCTAATGTTTTGCTTCATAAACCAGGCACTCAAATCCGATGTAAAAGCTGTCAAGAATTTAGCTGCTTTGTTTTTATATTCGAAAAAAAACGAATATAATTTACGGGCACACACGAATTTTTTTAGTTAGTTGGCGATGTCCATACATGTTCCACCGCTGCTGTTGTACAGTGGTTTGTGTTTCTTGCCCCAACTGCTTTTAGTAAAATTAACTGCTGATTTTATTTAGGTTTGTAAAAGAAATCAAAAGTTCGTTCTAAAAATTCGTAGCTGAACACATTAATAAAACCACATTTATAAATATACATATAACGTTTCTCTTGCGAACCTACGAGTTTGTTGCGGAGATGCTTCCAGTTGTGTTCATGAACCATATTTCTATAACACTATTCGTCGCAAGGATGAAAAACTCAAGCACAGCAAGTGTTTGGAACTTTTCTGTTTAACTAACAGCAGTTTGTCGGTTTGTTGCCATATTCTCTAATAATATTTTCAAACGCTGTGGGTTTGCGCCTACAAGAAATCATTTTGATTTACTAGGAACCGGTTTTTCAATTTCCATAAAATAGGAGCATCTTCTTTTAATGCTGATTTTATTACACAGCTCTAACTGACAGCTAATTTAACTGCGCGATAGTGACGAGGCAAACGCAGGCCCATAGCCAGGGGGCATTCGGGAGCAGTGCTCCCCAATTTGTTTGTGCCCAGAAAATTTTATTTTAAGCATACAGGGTGTTTCAAAAAATTGACATCATTTGACATGTAAATATTACAGAAACTACATTGTCGAGTCAAATGAAATTCAACAGGTTTAATGTTGACCAAAACAAGATTTATTCCTGTAAATTTGAATAAGAAATTTAAGGCACGTGAAATCCATAAAATATTTTACAAATGTTCGATGTGCGCGCCGGCTGTTACCCTGCAAACGTCAAGTCCGTAGTCTAGCTCCTCCCAAACACGATGCAGTATGTCTTGGGTAACTGTCTCCAGTGCGATAGTGATTCTTTGTTTGAGCTCGTTTACATTTGCAGGAAGAGGGGACATAAACCATCTCACAAACGCACGCTGCACAGTCTTGTTTGAGTTTGTTCGAGCATACTCCAACACAGCGCCGGATTTAAGGGGGGCCCAAGGGGCCCGGGCCCCCCACCAAAGAGGGCCCCCCCACCATGTTCATGTATTTAGCCATACGTGCGAAATGTGCGTGCCACTTAGTCATTTTTCGCGAGGGAAGTTTGTTTGTAGACGCTACTAATTATATCGGTCGGCCAGACAGCAGTATTTCACTTGAAGAATACTTGATATTGTGGCGAAATAACTATTGCACTTATTGGTTTCCTGAAAGTCGGTCAGGTATCTGAATCTGCTGAATGCAAGGGCAAGCCACGTACAACACGTTACCTTACATCTCTACTCGTTTCTGGAACATTTTGCGTCAGCCTTACTCAGATTTGCGCAGGTCGCATATGAGTAGCATTGCTCGGTATGGCCACCATACGCCCTCTTTGAAGTAGGCTACATATCCGCTTTTTTCATGAAAAATGAAATCTTCTCTGACGACATTCGAAAATGTCCTCCTTTTTGCATTCTTATTTTAGCCTACATAGCTGTAATCAGTGGCGTAACTAGAGCTTTGAGTCAGGGTGGAAAATTTAGCTAAAAGGGGCCCACTGGCCAATGTACAGAACCCACCAGGCAACACTCGAAAAAAACTTAAAAAATGATGGTGAATCCAGATGTGGATGGCTATGCTAAAACCCTAAATCACCGGAAAATAATCCGAAAGACACGCAAAAAACAACAATCTACTGAAAACCAAACGAATACTAAGACCGAAATATCACTTGAGGTGGCCGTCCGGTTTTCACATTTGGACTTCCAGGGGGTACATTTCAACCCCTCTGCCTCCCGTAAGTTACGTAGCAGGGGCGTAACGAGGTTAGATAGGGCCCACTGGCTATGATATATTGTTTTTGCATACAGTAAGCTGTCCCTGCTCCACTGCAACAAGATACAAGATGGTGGCCTAGCTTAGTTTATGGGCGGGCGTACGAGTTGTCTAATTAATGTACGCTTTGGTTGAGTTAATTCTCGACTGGAAAGGCGGGGAATGCTTTCATATTAATCATTACATAACAGTGGTAAAGTTTCTTTCAGTATGTCAGTGACCTTGGCATTAGAGTGCGGACTGCTGACGCTATTGTGCTGTACTAGCTTTGCTGATGAACCGTGATACGATGATCAGTGTATTGTACAAAACTTAGTGTAGTAGTTTCTAGTAATTATTACGAATCCAGGGGTGCAAAAATGCGGTCGCGCACTCGCGCCGCGCGATCAAGAAGTAAATTATTTTGAAGCTGAGTGAATTACGCGTGGTTGCATTTGCACAGTTCGCAAAGAAGAGTCGCAAAGAAGAGTGAAAACTATTGTGACTTTGTGGATATTGAGTACCAAAAAAATTATTTCTCACAGCGTAACCAGGTGGCTATCACTTTATCGCAGCTTGCCAAGGATGCTTCAATTGTGCCCAGCTTCAAATTCATACTTCATGTCCATCGACAAGCCTGTTGTTGTTCTGAAAACGTTTTTCTGGAAATTATTTGGGCGAACTCTGTGACATTTGCAATCATTTGTGGCTGTTTTTATTGAGCAAGTTCAGAATATTGAGAAGTCAAAAGCATCATTTGTTGATGTTGTGTCGTGTTTCGCCACTGTGAAGACAAGGATTCAAAAGAGACAACCAGATGTGCATGTCAAGCCAAGTTGAATCAGCACTAAGAAAATTTAGCGAAGGCAAGGACCATGACTGTGATTCATTCATGTGAGGTGCCTTGAATTTCCAGGTTTGTCCATGGGACATATTTCTCTGCCCCATCCCACAGCAATTTATGCCTGTCCCATCCCATGGGATTCCCATAACATTATTATAATATTAATGTGGAATACAATTCAATTAAAAGTATTAAATTTATGAAAGTTTAGGTTTAGTATCTACTAACTAGGACTTAATGTACAAAGAGACATGCAAAACGACAAAATTTATTGACTTTGAAATTCAGAAGTATAGTCTAAGTATGACAATTCAGTAACATTTTGACACTCTCATTCTATTTCTGAGTTTCATGGGAAATACAAATGTGTGCTGTCCCATCCCATGGGACATTTCCATGGACAAGCCTGTGAGTTTCACATCTGGCTGAATGGACCACTTTATTTGCTGAATTTAAATGCTTTGACTAGATTCCTCCGTTTGCAAACAACTAATTGAGAAAAGCATGTAATGTGTGAGTAGTGTCTCCTTGATAGAAACGTGTCTATTGATGAAGCTGAAGTAAACTGTTTGACCAACACCAAAACTTGTTCGAGTTCGTGCAAAAAGAGCATCAGCCAAATGTAATTTATTGTGAAATGATGGAACATGATAGATGGGCAAAATATTTTGCAACTTGAAATACCATTAAAGGCTTCAAGAACTAGTAAAGATTGCACAGTTTTACTTCAACGTTATTTCTCTTTATGCTAATATGGAACGATTTTTTCCTTGATGCAGCCACAAATCAAAAAGAAAGAGAAACTTTTCTGGTTTAACCAGTTCTAGTCTAAAGCTGGTGTGCAATTTAAAACATCTTTCATGCAAGCAGTTTCATAAAATTGTAAAAGGCGATTCTACATTTTAGGGAAATTTAAGTAATCTGCAAAATAACGATGGGCTGAATTGGTCAAGTAAATAAGGATTTTGATTTGTGTGTTTTGAATGAAACATTGTCTACGTTGGACGTTGTACTTCAATGCTTAAAACTAATCAATAGGACTATTGTTATTTGACTTAAGTGTAGATAATACACTCAAGTAAGTGGCAGTCGTAAATTGTCCACCCCTTTTGCGCTGAAAATGTGGCAGCCCTATTGAGCTTATTAATAAATAAACATGTACAGAAAAAAGGGGATCGTTCCCTTGACAAGTGTAGAGCTTATGCAAGTGGTTCTAAAAAACATTGAAAAGCAAAAGAGGCATAAATAAGAGAGGAAGAAATTGCAGCTAAGTCAAGAAACATTCAAGTTACTAGTTTACAGCGGCCGTTAAGTCCAGCGGAGACATTTCTGTGGAATCTGTAAGAGGACAGAAAATCGAAGAACATGTTGTGACAGACTTAAATGTACGTAACAATGACAATAGACCCAGTTTAATCAGCGGTTCAGCAGCAGATGACCGTCAAGATGTATCATCGAAAAACACGAGGCATGAGTTGTCTGATGCTATCACTAGATGCAAAGATATCGGTCTCTGGTCATCCAACATACCGGAAAAAATACGGAATAGTGGTTGAAAAACGTAAAGTTATTTTTAAAACATGATGATCCACAACACAGAAACGGCAGAAACTCGTCACGGAAATATGTACCACAAATCTTATGCGTCGCCAGAACCACAATGCCGAAGCAGTTGACAGAAGCTGGCTTTGTTTTTCTCCTTCACCAACCTTGTGCTTACTGTTTCACGTGTAGACTGATGTATACACGGATACGACTAACTGTGCTCATTTCCTTATTACAAAAGAAATCTGTGACTGGAAGCACGCTGAGGAGCCACCAGCAATCAATGGAACATAAAGATGCCACGATTACGTTTAGTCGCAAATGCAATTAATCACTATAAAGAATTGATACAGAGCTAGCCAGTCAGGTCAGTCAATGCGAACAATATTGGAAATCGCTTCTGCAATTTTGGTTTCTGTCGTAAAATTTATTTGCTGAGCGAGGACTGACGCTTAGAGATGATGAAAACGTTAGATCGCCCAAAAACGTTTTTTCAAGAAAAATTTCAGAAAAAGGAAATGCGATGCTTCTGATGACCGGTTTTGCAACAGTTTCACAAATTGCTAATCATTGTCAATTATCATGTTGCGTCATAAAGTTTTGTTACACTTGAGGTAACAAGTGTCGTCACAAGATTACGTCATAAATATTAACGATATGTGGAAATACTAGTGACTTCATTGGCCACCCCTACCTAAAGATTCTATATACGATCCACACATGGGGTCTCACTCCACGCCTGGGACCCGGCCCCCCACCATATTAAACCGGCGCTGCTCCAACACACAAAACGCTTTTTCTCTGCTAGTGAATGCCATTTAATCACACAGGTTTGACCGCAGTGCGAATAATTTATTAAATTAAAAATTTCTACACCTGAAAAGATAAACATATCAAATATTAAGCACAAAATGTTGGCCTGTTTCTACACATGCTGTATAAATTTAAAGTCATTTAAACAGGAACTGCCAAAGTTATTAGATTGCAAAATGATGTCAAATTTTTTAAAACACCCTGTATAATAAAAAAACATCTTCCCCCTCTAAAATGTATTTTGCTCCTCCAAACCTTGCAATCTGATTACGGGCCTGCTTGGTATACTTTATCAAGCTTTTATCTCGTGTCTGCGAAAAGCAAAGCGGAAGACGTAACGAGAAATTGGATAAACAAACAAATAATCCTGAAACATTACTTCACTAAGCAGCAGCTTTTTGATCGGTAACACGCAAAAGAAACATACAGATGTTTTTCTGAATGCAGACAAATCACAAAATAGCAGAACATGCATCTTAAATTTGGCCAATCAAGTTTGAAATAAATGAACATGTATCACGTTTCGATAAAATCTTTTGGCATTGCAACAGGTGATGCCTCTAAAATGGAATGCCACTGACTGATGTCACTGATAGGCCATTTTGCCTTATTTTTATATCGCTGTACTGGGTGACTACGAGTTGTCATTGAAGGGTGTTTCCTCAGAGTGGGGTGGCTTTAGAAGTTAAGTGAAATATGAAAAAGTTTCACCAACATAAAATAACTTCTAGTTCTCTGCACTTTTGCAACTTAATGTGCCACAGTGACGTATTTAAAAAGAAAGACGGACTTTGGCGTGCTGACACAAACTCACTACGTTGAGAAAATGTAAACAAAATATTTTGATCCACTTTACTTGCCTCGGGCCGTAGTGGCAAACAGCAAAAACAGCTGCCTGCTTAAGTTCATATCCATGAATCTTCATGCCTTGACATGTCTTCCAGGCGCAACCAGCTTTATAAGCGTCGTACCACATCATCTGCACGTAACGTTCGCAAGGTCCACCAATGCATGTGCGCAAATTCTGATGAAAGTATTTCTTTTCTTGGAGCCAATCCTGCACCTGCATCAAATGCAACAGCAACAGCAGACTTTTGTTATATCTGACAATCTTGTTGTCCACAAACTTTTAATCTTGTCAAATACTACAGTTTAAAAAGTCTCAACAAGAAAACAAGTTGGGGCAGTGATATCAATTTTCGGTGGAATTTATGGAAAGAATAGGTTACGCTGAAACACCATCTTCAGTTATTTCGCTAAGTGCTAATCAGTTGTCGCTGGCATTCCCACAGCTAACGTTGTACTAGTTTTAACTGAAGAAAAAATGCTTGCCAACGTTTTGTTATTTCGTGAGCAACGGCTCCGGTGAATCCCCCACAAGAATACCCGCACTTTTCGTTGCGTTGTGGACACTTTGCGGGAACAGTTACTGCACTGCTGGTACTATCGCGATCTTCCTTGTGAACAGATCAACTTAGATTCTTTACCAGCTCATCATACGTACAGAGCGACCAGTAAGATCATTGCACAAATGGCAACGAAACTTTTTTTTGGAAAATTTCTGTTTTAGCTGACATTCTTTTTTTTATACTTCCCAGACTTTAAAAATGCACTGAAACCAGATTTATGGATAATTTCAGCTATACGTCGAATCTACTCAAGCCTCTGTTTTACTGTTTCATCAGTTCACCAACAGCGTACTCTTTCTCATTCGTTTTAGGACAGCACTTTATCAAAGCTATTGTTTCCATTGCAGCGCCTCATATCATGTATCTGTTTATCAGCGTCAAGTTCGACTTACCGGGTCACTAGGGTCGAAAGCGTTTTGCTCGACTCCCCATCCAACCCAGCTGTTTTCTCCAGGCGCGCTCTTACCAGCATGGAAATTGCACAGTTCCAATCTCTGCCACGCACTTGCCTCAAGATCATAATCCCAAGACTAAAACACAAAAAGATAAACTTCAAATATAAAACCTTTGTTGCTCACAGACCAAAGCAAGGGTAACTATAATTTGCGTTCTTGAAGAATATGAATAATAAAAGGAACATCAATAAACCTACGCTAGCAAAGCAGAATTAGGCCAATCTGCATGTTTTATAACTATAAACTCAGCAACAAAATCATGCACTGTTATGGGCATATTAAACTGCAAATAGTCAAAACTTTAGCACGAAAGTTTGATTGTGTGGAAATTTTGTATTCAGATACAAAAGTGGGTCTGATGCTCAAGAGAAAAAGAGTATGTGAAATATTGTTTGTGATTGTGGTCAGTCATGAGGAAAGTGAGGGATTTTATAATGAATCAACAACTTTCTAAAAGTTGGTTTTCCTAATGACAAGGTCAAGCTTTGTGCTCCACTGCCTACTATACGTGTACCTGTTCCACAATTGGCAAGAAAACAGTTAGAATTGTTCGAAGGATATATTAGTGTTAGACATGCGCGACGGAAGGATCTTTTCCAGGGGGGGGGGCACTCGGGGATTTTTCCTAAATGTTTCCAGGAAGGCCAAAAGTGGTGAAATTTGATTTTTCCCACTCAAAACTAAGAAAACAACCTTCTTTTGCTAAACATTTCAAAATCCAGGGGGGCAAGCCCCTCCTGCCCCCCTTCCGACGCCCATGGTGTTAGATAGGTCGCAGCTGTATAGGAGGTCTCGTTAAAATACATTATATACTAAATGTGGCATGCCTCAGGTTTCTGCTCTTGGTCCAATACTCTTTTCGTGTGTGTTAACGAAAAACATCAAGCTTTCTATTCCCTTATTTGAGGGCAGTGCCATACTAACATGTTCTTCTACAAGTCCTGATACTTTGCATAATATCCTGTCTAAAGATCTGAATCAGTTGCAGTTGTGATCTGATTTGTGGAGTGTTAGGTACTTTCAGGGGTGTAGTGGGGCGGGAATGCGTGGGAACGGCATTCCCACACCTTTTTCAAGTTTTGGTTTAAAAAGAGTTTGAAGCTGTTTTAAAATGGCTAGTTTTTGGGTGCGTTCCCTCACCTTTTATGTTAGCGCTACATCCCTGGATTCTTACAAAGTTGCAAAATACCAAGCTCTTACTTATATCAACCAACCCACTTCTTTAGCCTCCATTACGATTTTGTAATCAAGTATTAACTGAAGTTGTTTCCCACAAGGATTCTTTCCTTGGTCCCTGGTTTGACGTTAGCACATCTCAATGCCGTTTCACAAAGATTTCAATGAATTATGCAATAAAAGAGAATTGGAAATTTTTACTAAAACACGCCCTTCTCGTACTATATCTTGCACATGCATTTCCCATCCTTGACTATGGCGATGTTGTTCATGATAGCTGTGCTGTCGCAGACACCAATGCTCTCAAAGGCATGTTAACTGCTGCTGGAAAGCTTACCCTTGTTTGCCGCAGGACCACTTCATATGAGAACATCTTACGTGTTTTTGGCCTCACGCCACTACACATCCGTCGTCATTTTCACATTTTTATTACATTTCGTAACGCACTAGTTGGACCTTGCTCTTTCTTTTCAGCCATTGCTACAAAAGTTTTCCAACTATTCATCGCATTTATATCTCAATGTACCGCTTACGCCATGCAACTAAATTTCTTCGCAAGTTTTTTTACACTAATGCTCTAAAATTTGAAATTCACTGCCCAGTGCGTTTTTTTGTTTTGAGATCAAAACAATTCCCCGCTAAGATTTCTAACTTTTTCCACCACTCAGGTAATGTTGGGCGCTTGCACTATTGTGTTCCTTACACAACAGCAATCTTGTGCATGTTTTGTTTGTATCACAGTTAACCCAGTGTTAATGGCAACCATAATCGAATGTACAATGTGGTGCTACATATAACGCAATCTTTGAATGTCCTCAACTTACACCTCACGTCAGCTTCTATTGTCAAGGATACAAGAGATTTTAGTGAATGAAGGCGTCATCTCATAGTCAGTAAGTCGTTAGGTTTCGAATTCTGACCAAAATATTACTATTCTGGCATCCAGATTTACATTTGTGTTCCGTTCAAACGGACTCGCATTTTTTCGAAAATTGCTATTCTTTCTGCTACCGATGATAATTTCAGACCTTGGATTGTCTTCATTAGTATTTCAGTAATTAACAAACAACCAAGCAAACAAAATATCTATGTCGTTTATAGCTCTGCTTGTAGTTTTCACAGCCATATCTTTGACAGCATTACAGCTCTATGTGCAGCTCCTTGTGTATTCAAGGGATACTTAACACCAAAGTATGTTGCCAGTGGAAACAATCCCCTGTTCTGAACCACATGGGTTGAATTCATCAATACAGGCCTGCTAAGCGTTGCGTGTGATTAAATATACATCACTATTCCGCAAACACCATAAGCAGTGCAGGACTATACCAGCTTCAGCATCTCATCCGCTGTTGGTTCAGCATTGGTTCGCGCATTGTTCTGCTCTTGTAAGAACTTGTTTATTTTGGCCTGAGTCATGTGAGGCGGTCGAAGATACATTCCAACCTGAAAGAGAAACAAGAAAAGCAAGACTGATTGCAGCAAGTGCTAAGCAATATAAGCTGGGCCAACTGACCGTGAAAAAAAGTGGCTGAAAATCGAATATTTGAAGTTTTGAACGAAAGAGGCGAATGCAACAAATGCTTAGATGACGACTTGCGTTCATGTTTCTTCATTCTTACTTTCCATTTAGAAGTTTTGTTTGACAATAAGCTGCATTAAGCTGGCAAATTCATGTACGAAAGGTGAAAGCTCACTCAACTATCATGTACAAAAGGTGAAAACTCGACCCTCAAATACTGTGAGTTACTGAGTAATCTTCTTTGTTTTTTATGTATATTTACTTTTTTGTCTCTTGTTCTTTCCTGTGCTCATCACATTTTTTCGGCATGAAAGTTCACTCCATAGTTTTTTTGTGTTTTGCTTAGTTTTTCTTTTGTACCTCTTTTGTACCAATTAGTTTTTTACTATTATATTTTCATCCTTTGTTTAAACATATTTTTGACCATACCAAATTCTTCACTTAAATTCAATCCACTCATCTGTGTACATAGGCATGCATGCTCTCTTCATCTGTGATTTACTTCACCACGTTCTATGTTTGTTTTCCTCACTGTGATGATTTGATCTCCAATTGTTGTTTTTCAACACTTTTCAAAAAGTGATAAACAGGGTTGGTTGACTAAATGACCGCCATGGTCCTTCACTAATCCAATCTAACACACTACCACTCTTTGTTCACATTGATCAGCTGTTATGCCATTGTATTTTCATTTTCTTTAATGTTCACTGACAGTTGGTTTACATATTGCGTGATGGCTGTTTGTATTGTTTCTGTTTATTAGCTGATTCATATCAAACAATAAACCAACCCTTAAACTGAAATTGCCAGTCACTTCTTGGCCTCGAAACGGAGCATTTACTGCAACCCGAGCAAAATCAGTCTGTTCTTTTGCCAACTTTTCCATTTCTCCATTTCTTTGGAAAAAAAGACCGATTGCATTTTTTTGGAAAAATAGTTTTGGAAAAATTTGTCCTGTTAGACCGATTCCATTTTGAAGTTGTTCACGTCCATGCGAGATTTTCCAAACATGTTTTCGTCAGAAAACCTCACGACATGGCTGATCAGTCAAAAAGCATTGAGATCTTTGGGGTTATTAAGAAGGAATTTTGTAGCAAAACAATATCGAAGTTTTCAGAAGCGCTGAATCTATTCTGTGCATACATTGAATGGCACACCGAGTTTAAACTTAAACAATTTATCACCCATTTCAAGCGTGGAACATTTCAGTTAAACCTTTGCATATCTCAAGTGCTTTAATATCACAGGTACTGTCTGTGCACAAGTAACAAAAATCAGCACGCATTGATGTTATTTAATGGAAATCGATTTCGCCATACGGCATCTTCAGTCACTGAAGATGGAGTACGATGCAGCCGCGCCAAAAATCGCAGCACGGTTTTGAATTATTTTGACCCCGCCCCACCTTGACGTCATTAGTCCAGGCCTTTTCGATTAATGATTTTAAATGGAACAAACTGACACTTGTGAAAACTACTCAGTGGTGGACTTAGGATTGGAGGACCTGAGGCAAGGCTGCAAAGGGAGGCCCTCTGATGAGGTCATCATATTCAGCCAACCGTGATAAACCTTTCGATCAAGCCTAGGAAGGCGATATTCGGGTCATCTAAGGATACGTTCCTGAGACTACGTCATGACCGACATAACAGAAATGGCAAAAGGGTATTCATGATACACAACTTTGAAAACACGAAAGTTGGAAAGACAAAGCTAACAACACATGAAATTTACAGCAAGATGGCATACCCCATGTCTTTAGTTTTTTGTCCCATTTTTCTGCATTCACCAGCAATAAACTAAAAAGTTTATAATACCCTTTCCTCCATGAAAAATGCTTCGTTTCCTGAATTTGTTCACAGAAATGTCCTTAAGTGACTCCATGAAACTATACGCAACAACGAAGCAGAAACAAAACACTAAATTTGTTTTACATTTCATCTTTTTAACTACATTCAAGAACATGACATACATATAAAATCATCCAACCTGAGACTTTTTTGTAAAGCTTTGAGGCTAGATGAGTCAAGCTGACCTCATCTTGCACTGTCCCTAGTTGTTTGAAAAATGTGAAAATGTAGCAAATAATTAATCATATACCTTTCTGCAAACATTGCTACACTATATTATGAGAAGCTTCCTTCTCTGGCAGTGAAAAAAATTATCCTTTGGTATAAATCGTGCTCTCACTTGATAGGATCTTTTCAAAATTTTTTGGAACAAATTTTAACCAACAGTTTCCTTAGGTATTGAAGTTTGTTTGAAGTTTTTCCTCATTTACACATGAGAAGCTGGTGGCACCCCTTTGAAAGCAGAGTACTTAAATAAATATTAAAGTAGACGTTTGGGGCCCCTTTGAAAGCAAGGCACTTGCACACCTGTTGGGGCCTCTATGAAAGCAGAAAACTTACACATTACAGTTGCTATTGGGGGCCCCTTTGAAAGCAGATAACTTACAGTACACGTTGCAGTTGCTGTTGGGGCTCTTTCGAAAGCAGACTACTTACTTATGAATAGCTTCGGAGTATATTATGTATGGATAATATGTTTTTCACCAAAACGTTTTCGCAAGTGCCTCTCGCTCGCCTCCCCTTAAACACTACTGTGCTACTGTAGCTACTCCTAAAGCAATCGAACGCTTGCTGTTAGCAAATGACATTACCGTTTGGTTTGCTTTCGATCTAGCATCAGCTTCTTCCTGCTCTGATTCAATTGTATCAGAGGCGTTCCCTGATGGTGCAGCAAATCGACCAAATTCTTCGTCTTTTTTTGCTTTGAAACGTGTTTTGAGCTCTTTGTAGAACTGTCCTCTATTGCTTGAGCTTTTCCGATATATTTCCTCCAAGAATGAGTCATTCCAGCCCATAAAAGCTCTTCTTTCGCTTGCAACATAAGGAATGCCATTGGCTGCAGTAAACAGCAAGGTGTCTTTCACAGATTTCGTCGAATAAGCAAATGTTTTTGCTGTCTCTATTAAGGATGGCGCAGTCGCATCTGATTCGTTAAAAGGCAGATTTTCAAAACCTTGCACAAGTTCAAAAATGCAGAGAAAACAACAACAGCACAAAACGAAGTTTATCCCATCGTGATTGCTCTCAAGCTGCAAAGGAGACATTTTGTGCTAGTTCTTAACCGCTCAATAAGAAACATTACATATATTGTGACGTAACACAACGCTGAAGAAGTAGTTGGCAAGTGCATGGTTTGGAAGTATAATAGTATGGCTTCCCAAGTATACGCTGGGTACAACATATTACTAACTTTAGCTACCAATTTGCTTCTGAAAAATAGGCTGCGGTCAACGGCTGTTGTAAAAAACACTTTGTGTTTGGTCGCAACGAAAAGTGGCATCAATTTTTGTGCCTACCATGATGCTACTTTGCAGCACATATTTTTCCTCTGTCTTCTTTTCCGAAAAAAAATCGGAGTCAAACCTTTCTTTAAATGATGGGAAATTGCAAAAGTCAGTGTTGTTCACACACACAGTAACTTCATTTTGTGGATAGATGATTACAGTCAAATTCTCTGAAGATGTTCGATAGCCCAAGTGAAGTAAACTGCAAACCAAGACGCACTTATTTTAGAAAAGAATAAAAATATGTAGAAACAACTTTCTTTAAATAGGTGAAACTCATCAAACCACAGTACAGTTGACTACCTCCACCAAAAAAGGAAAAAAGAGAAAACTGTGAAAAATGCTTACTTGTTATTAAATTGAAGTAACTGTCTTTGATGAAGGTTCTCCTTTCAGCTCAAAAACAAGTCGGACTAAAGAAGAATCGGAAATAATGATCAAGGAATGCTTTGTTGGCGCAGCAACTATAAATTTAATTTTTACACTTGGTGACATTTCGTCCGTAACTTTCAAAAACGTACAGGTAAGCCGAACTTCGTTAAATTCGTCTCATTGTAAATCATGTGCTTGTCATTAATAAATGTAGGATAGAAGTACAGGTAAGTGCTCATATTTATCAGGTGAGACCTCTGATCTGAAGCCTGAAACGCTTTTTTTGACACTCAGAACAAACGAGTTTTGTAGGGTACCTTCATAACGGTTTGACCTTCATGTTAAATAACAGCTGTTAGACTTAGATTGCCAAACTAGATTAAAAGCAATACTTTAAATGGCGTGGTGGTCGTGTAAGTATAGGCTTGTCAGCACATCGGTTGTACAACGTCAGATTTCATCAATGATTAGAAAAGTTTTGTTTGGCAAGTTTCCTTCATGCACGTTTGACACAAAATTGTGTAAAATTTTCCTTCCGTAGCAAAGTTTGCGAATTATGTCTGTATCATGATGTGTTGGTTGGTTTCAGTGGCGTAGCCAGCCCAAAAATGTGGGAGAGGGGGAAATTTGTGGGGGGCCAAAATGTTTGATTTTAGGCGAATAACACTATTTTGTCGAGAAAAACGCCTCTCAAAGATGACTATATTTTCTAAAAATTTTGGGGGGCCCATTGCCTCTTTCGCCCCCCCTGGCTACGCCTATGGTTGGTTTATATGCTCTGGCAGTGACCTCAATTCTTTGGTCAGTTGGCTTCTTCTTCTATATGTCTTGGATCAATGGACTTCATTACAAACAACTCTCACTTCAATATACAAATTACCGTAGCTCGATACAAAACCTGGCGCTGCATCTTTGAAGACAAATTTAAGACAGTACGACGATCAGTCAAATTGCATTTATGTCATCATATATTCGCCATGTGCAACAGAATTTCGCACAAAATAGTCACCAATAAAGAAAATAAATTTTTTTGCGCAATGTGAGTTAATCTATAAAAAAAAAACTGTGTACAAACAATATCAGCGCGACGATATAAAAAAGATGTCTTTCTACAAACATTGTGTTGTGAAAGTAGAAGCGCTAAAAATACGCAGCACAACGCCCTTAACTACAGATTGCTTTTGTACAGCGTCGACTACCTACGAGTGATATAGTACCAAAGTTCTCCGTTCGCAGCCAACAACATACAGCTGTACAAAAAACAGAACACTAGCTTTTATCTACACAGCATCATCTACTGAGTGTTGCAAAGTTGCGGGACAAAAGTATGAAATGCCCTATGCGATGTATACTATTTACAAAGTACAGTGAAGCTTCAGGGACATGAGTATTACACAAACTAAAGCAACATGAAAGCGCGTTAGAAAGGGGGTGCTGAATCATACACAAAAAACATTTCAACAGATCAGCATGAGTTAGTATCAAAGTTTTTAAAACACGTTTGGAGTTGGGGCTTTATACCATATTTTCGTTTCAACGACCCTCGGGAACAATTGCTGAAGTGATGGAACGACGTACCTTGTGCTGTGAATTAAGACGTGTATGAAATATAATGAATCGGCTGTTTGTTTGAGTATAACTTCCACGGACTTGTCTTATTGATTGCTGACACGCTAAGCTTTGTGTACGGAAGTGTGCTCTGGTGAGGCACTACACGTTATTAAAACTCCTGCGTCAGTTGTCGACATTCCAAACCCTGCGACAAGGTTCAGATATACTGTTAGTGTTGAAGTGTTTAGACATTTTAAGATAGAAATACCTAAAAATAAAATTCGCTAAAACACAAAGTTTTTTTGAGTTTTCGGCCCGAAATCAGGAACTTTTCGCATTAGATTTCACGATTAAAATTTTAAAACACTTTTTATAATATTTCAAAATCTAAAATAGCTTTTTGAAATTATGTTGTTTTAAATTTTTTTGAAAATTTGGATATAAAATAAAGAATACACTAGTTACTCTGATCTACTTGTGCACACTGCTATGGCACGCTGTTCGCCCATTTCACTTGACGAGCTAATACTAAAACGAGCAGATGGATCACACGGAATATAAACCTACGATTTCCTCACAGTGGGGGTGAAAAATTGCCTTGTCGTATCTACTCTACTATGCAAAATTATTGTTGATGCTTTGAATGAAGTTAGGTACGAAACAATGGAAAAATCTATATAATATAGAACACATGTCAGGTGAAAAACCATTTTAAAGCATGTTAAGAGCAAAGGCACAAGTGAACACTTCAAAACAATTTTACGCATTCGAAAGCTGCTAGCCAATCAAAGAACGCTTGAAAACAATATTTGTGTTTTAGAAAAACACTGCGTTGATGTCGTTTGGTTGTTGGTTGTTTTAAAAACAACTGTTTTGACATTTGATCGGCCAAAAAAGACAAAAACAATTTAAGAAAAAGAATTAGATTGGCTTATTTTCTGTCCTTAATAAACCTGTGGGTGGGACGCAGTACTAGACACTAAAACATATCATCAGCAATCAAAGTGCAGCCCAGTCGAGTTTTTTTAGAATCAATGTGTATAAAAGTAAGCTGTATGTTGAGCGTTGTACAAATTCACGCGGCCATGCACGTTTCGACTCCTCAGCGCCCTCTATAGACAGATTGAGCAATCTTGGCCGCACAGAAGTGGCAGCAGTCTGCTTTGATCGACGACCTTGACATATCATAATGATCTATTCCCAGGCCATGATAACTTTGCTGAACGGAGTGAACACTCCCTTGTTGGCAGGGCTGAAAAACAACAAAAACACAAACGATGTTTAAAAAGCGATGCACCTGTTGTGGTTAAAATTAACCCCAACATGTTTAGCTTGTAATGAATATAGGACATCAAGAGAAATGTATTAAGATATACGAGAAAATTCGCTAACACTTAGTATCTGTGCATGAGGTAAGCGCAATGTGATTTATGTTGTGTGTAAATCATGCGTACCAGAAAAACGTTGGGACTAAACCACATTTACTAAAAGAACAACTTTTAGTTTAGAAGGGCAAAGACCTAAAGACAGATAACCACCAGACTTACCTACGCGCTAACCAAAGTGAATAAGGGGAAGCGTAAAGAAGCCGGAAACACGTAATGACGTTTAAATGGCTCCGTCGGCAGCCAAGGCGAAGCCGTGATGGGATTTAACTAGTAACTTCAGTAACAGGCACAAACCATGGAGATCTTACGAATGATGCAAGATAGTTATAGAAGCACTTCAAGTGTCAAGAAAATGTTTTGCTGGGTTGGCTTCGAAAATGGCAGTAAGCTGAGAAAACCCATCAAAGACATGAACAAGGAAGAAGAATTTAGTTGCATCATGAACTGGATATTGCATAAAATGCCGAAACGTGAAGTTGTCACCATAAGATTCGAGGCATTGGGCCAAGCCTATCAAGCCAAAATAGGCCATAACGGACAAAGGTTGTACGTAAACAAACCAACCGTGATGTCAACGATCACCAAACCAACTTTTTATGATTGGGAAGGAGAAGAAACTTACTATACGCTAACGGCCGATAAAATTCGCAATAGCACACAGAAGGCAGACCAACTGAATAAACAAAAAGAACAAGAATGGGAACAAGAACTTGCAGGAGTATTCACCAGCATGGATCAAGAGAAGAACTAAGGACTAGACTAAAAAAACACATGTCAAAAAAATTACTGACCAATTCAAGAAAGTAATATGATGTATGAAACTGAGTACGATACTGTACAGTGCAAAAAGATTGTAAATACAAAGACTGTCTTACGAAAGCCTATAACATAGAAGAATTGTGCTTACAAAAGCTTATAATATAGTAGAATTGTGCTTACAAAAGCTTATAACATAGTAGAATTGTGCTTACAAAAGCCTATAACATAGAAAGAATTGTACCCACAAAAGCTTAAAATTCAGTAGAATTATACCCACAAAACATGTGTGAGAATAGTACCAAAATATATGCGAACGCAAAAGCGTAGAATAATTTTGACCACATTGTGGGTACGGAACAGCATAAACTAAACAAAACAATACCCACAGAACTATACCAAAAAGCGTTTCGAAGAGGTACGGAATAATCACCTACCCAAATTTCGAAATTCTGATTCAGTCAGTCTGACTTTGGCAGGCAACCGGCGAACTTGGGGGAATCAGACGAAATCTGAAACCGCCTTGTAGCTGACTAAGAACTGCCCAGATAGCAAATGGCGACGGAATTTGAGGCCACGTCCGCCAAATTACGGCCAACGGCGGTGGCATTCATAAGGAACACACAAAGACCCGACCCGATGGTGCGTGTAACAAACCAGTCTGAGACTTTGTTCTCTAGTGCTGGCTGCCTGGAAGCCCGATAAGCCGTCTTAAACGGTGAGCACGGCGGAAAGGTAGTGTAGACC
>Ga0210059_1003651_pt1 | contig 24704 bp, 13 predicted proteins | sample Ectturendosymbi2_FD_188042 | JGI IMG/M metagenome (GOLD analysis project Ga0210059, IMG submission 188042) | Ecteinascidia turbinata endosymbiont from Florida, USA - Sample 2 (SPAdes) (version 2) | ecosystem: Host-associated > Tunicates > Ascidians > Unclassified | place: Key West, Florida...
TACTCTACATTAAAATAAGCTGCGATAGCTCAGTGGTAGAGTGTCCGCCTCTCAATTGGAAGGTTGTGTTTTTGATGCAGGGGAGCTGAGTGAATCGCCGTAGCTCCCGGTATTGGGCAAGAGCGTCCCCCATCAACCGCCCCGACAAGACACATCGTGCATGCTTCGGCCTGCCGCCAATTGTCGATAAATAAATTTGACGCATCGCACGCAATCCGACCAAATCTCTCGTCCGACTGGTGACTTGTACGCAACAGAAAATAATTTTGTCTTAGTGTATCCCTCACACATTTCCATTTTTTATTGGCAACGCTTTCTTTTTTAAAGCGGATGGTCACGCCAGAAATATACAGAAATCCGCACAATTAACATGTAAACGTAAACAACAAAATACCTTTTCCATGCGGTTGTGAATATGAACAATGTATACTCACCGTTATAACAAAATAAAAAACCTTCAATTTTTCAACAACGAACTATTGGGTCTAACGTGTTTCCAGGTTCCGTCAATATTATTTTCGAAAGCATTTGTAGGTGCATCTGAAATCTCTGCCACAGCAAACTGTGTTGTGTATTGGGCGACAATCAAAATGTCCAACAACGGTTCTGTCCCAAAAATCTTCAAACAACGTAGAAAACCTCATCCTAGAATCTGATGCAGTGGTATGCTTGCAATAAAAAAAAGCAGTGAGGAGTGGACAGAAGCAGAGATTGATTTTCCCTTGACCCAAACTGGCCAGATTTCAGGTAGAGCCGTACACACATTTTGGGTTCACTGCACATAGACAAGTTACAACTGCCTTGTGCTGTCACGATAAATCGTTTGAGATTTTGGAGATGTGTTCAACTTTCACGCGAGTTTCTGTGCCATCTGGGTGGGTAGATCGTCCAGGACTTTTCCTACGATCTCTTTCCTCTGAGCGTGAAACAACTGACAATTTTTTTGAGAAAAGCGTGTAAGTCCATTTTCGGAAACATTTGTCCCGAACACTGTACACCAACACGTTGACCAAGCTGTGAAGAGGCAAAAATTTCGTTAGTGTTCATAAAATCATTTGAGTCTCCCCGCTATTACGCAAGTATAAACTGAAGTGAACTTTGTTCATTTCTTCTCTCGCCTTCGCTACACCCAACCCGATTTCTTGGAAATTTTCAGATATCTTAACTCATTTTTCAAATAAGTATGAAAATCTTTTTTTGATTCTATTGAGTAAAAGTAAGCGATGCCACCCAGTAAACGAAATACATACACTGATGAGATCGCAGTGTCTGGTACTTGGCTGTGAAAGAATTCCTTATGCTAGCCACTATGAAAATCTCAGATGTATTGCCGTTAAAACAATAATGTAATTTGCCATGTCTTTTGTCTATATTGACTGCAAAAGAATAAAAAACTCACGAGTTACACAACATCCAACATGTGATAAACTCAACATTTGTAAAGGTACCAACTTTGACGAAAAGTTAGCACACGGTGGTTCTGGAATCGCCGCAGTCTGTTGCGTTCCTTTGGCGACAAACATTGTACGTTATTCGCAGTGCAAGAATGTTGCGTATGAGAGGTGCTTTAGGAAAACAGTCACTTTCTACAACTAACAGAATCCTAATTAAAAGAATTGTTGATATGAATAACTAAGGTTCCTCTATGCAAGAAATAATTTACTGACCCATTAAACTGTGCAATATTCAATTACTTTTCTCATCAGCTTTATAGGGAAGGTTGCGGGGACAGCAGCACGGTATTAAGCAACTGGTGATAGTTCTGTCGGCTCAACACTAAACGGAGACCGATCCAGGTCACCAGGGCCGGCCTTTAGCCGATTGGACCGATTGCTTCCAATCGGGCCCCGCGCCCAAGGGGGCTCCGCGCTACGTCTACAAACCTACACTTTTAATCGAAAGTGTTTGTGTGGCGCCGGCGCGGGGCCCACAGCATCTTTTATTAGTGAGGTCCGTTGCCATCGAAAATAAAAATGAACTGCGCCGTTTTTTAACGCCTTTAATCATCGTAATTTGTACTTCAATTGTAACAATTGTGATTGTTTTTCGACAATGTGTACCTTGAGTTTTTTCAATAACGGCTGAGAAGATAAGGTTTTGAAGCTGTTTTCTGTTTCAATTACAAGCGTTTCGTATTTGGCAGGTCAATTGGTTTTCAATAGTTGCTACAAGATACGTTTCGATAGTTATTGCGGTTTCAACAGTTACTGCTACTTGTTTTCTGAAGGTTAAGTTTAGTTAGTAATTGCAAATGCGTGCTGCTTAGTCAGTCTTATTCGATTCCACTCTCGTTGAGATCTGATATAAGGCGACCTGAGATTGACGATGAGGTCTGATTGAAATAAATTTAGTTTTAATTACAAATGACTATTTCCGGTGTGCAATATATAGCGGTTCCATGAACGACAACAGAAAATTTCTTTGACGAATATTAACAGATAAGTCATTTGCAAAGTAAAATAAGTTTTGGAACCACTTCCTTTGGCTAAAGACAAGTGACAGTTAGGTTTAAGGGAAGTAAGCCTTATGAAGTTCTTGTGGTGTGATCGGATGTGAGAGTTGCATCGTGAAATACTGCCGAAACAAGGGTTATGGCATCGTTCTCATACAGAGTGGCGTCGTAGTTCTGAAATACAGCCTAACAAATTAGAAGTTGCAAAATGTCTGAAAATGTGCATAGGTGGGATGACTTTTGTGGATGTTTTGGAAGCAGCTACAATACTTGCCTGTTCTGAAAAATTTCTGAAAAGTAGGTTTATGGTTAATGAAAATCTGCAATTAGTTTATATATTTCATGTTTGAAGAGAAAATAAATTTTTAACTTTTTCTGGATAATGCAAACTTGCTCTAATAAGCGGTTTGTGCTCTAAGCGGGTTTCACTGTAGCCCAGGGGTCTCAAACAGAAATTGTTCCGAGGGCCAAATGAGGACAAATAAAGTAATCCGAGGGCTGCATTATGACGCTGACGCAACAGTGGCGATACCTGAACCTTACTAGAAACAGCTTTACATCTTATTTTCTGCAAAAGTTATCGTGAGTTATAGGCAAATCGTGAGTAATAAACACCGGGGAATAAACTAAATGACATAAATATTATATATTACAGTATTTGAAATTTCTTAAAAAGCATTGCCGTCCGCGTGTTTGAGACCCCTGCTGTAACCATTTATGCAAGTGTGACATATACTCAAGTGATAGGCAGGTGTTTTGTTTTTCGTTTTTAACAGTAGAATTTAGACTAATTATTTAAGAATACATTTTTTCTGTGATTTAAGACAAGTACCATGCGAATTTTCGACCTGTCTCTTGGCAAAGGGCAAGAAAATTATAAGTGTTAGTCAAAAGAGGGCTAAAGCTTGGGCAAAAAGGCCAAAACAGAAAAAGAGAAAAGTGCGTTGAACAAGCAGGCCTATTTTAGCAGAAGTACCTCAGAAAACGCGCAAAAAGTTCTAGAAGATCCAAGCCACAGTGAAGATGACGACAACGCAGGCAGCTAGCCTAATGATGTTATGCCAGATAGTCAAAGTGGATTTTTTTGTACGAGAAGTGAGATAAGTCATTTCGAAATTGTTGAGTCTGACAAAGAAGGAGGCTATAGTGCATCTGATGAGGCTTGCGAGGACGGAAGTTCAAAATTTGTCAGGACCATTGGATTAAACAAATGATCCTGCTGTATGGCCAGGTTTCAAGAGTCGGAAAGTTAGGGGCTATTTAGCCTAAAGAGAACCACAATCACAACCGAAGTTTTCGCCAGAAACCAGAGTGATGAGACACGTTTTCCTATCTTCCATGCAAAAGAGTATTGCAAAATGGTGAAGAGGTAGACTGACCATGGCTAATATGCTCGGTGTCGAAAATAGAATCTGTTGCTGGTACTGCAAACGGTTTAGCTCTGGATGTGCAATCGCTCCAAAGAGGAAGTATTGAGTGTAATAGCCTACTCATGAATTTATTGGGTGTTACGGCGTTGTCCATTAAAGGCTCTACTGGAGAGGTGAAATTGGGGGTCATGCCCCCGACCTCTCTCTATCACATCAACGATTTCGATCATTTTGACTTGATTCCGTATCTAAAATTTTTGCATACGCCGCTGAGTGGGGCCCGGCAAAAGTGCTTCCAATCGGGCCCCGCTCTTGCTAAGGCCTGCCCTGCAGGTCACAGATGTAATCACGTAGTGGTGTAAGAGGCGGCGGTGCAGGGTTTGCAAGCGCACACGCAAACGTTTTGATTTTGTGAAAATCCGGGTAAAATCTGTGGAAATTTGGGCAAAATGTGTGAAAACCTTCTCAAAATCGCTTGATGTGCTTTGATTTTTTTTTAAAACTGCCGCCCAGAATCAAAGTGCAGACGTTTTCATTTAATTTTTTTGGAGGTTGTTTTTTCGGGCAAGTTTGGGGAAATTTGGGCAAAAATTGTGCTTGATGTGCCAGATTTGGGGAAATTTGGGCAAAATCCTTGTCACCCCCAAAAATGTGCCTGCTCCTACACCTATGTAATCACGCCACCTGTGGTTCATTGGTCGCTTTCCCTTCGGCGTAAGCAACAGGACTCGCCTCGCCTACAGTAGCTGAGATGCCCTATTCGGAAAAGAAGTGGTTTGGTATTGGAATTCAGAGCTTAACGAATCCAAGGTTAACAACCGCGTGCGTTGTCGAGAAATGTCGCTCCGTGAACTCCTCGCAAAAATCCTGTCTCTGCCGCTTTAGTTCAGATAACGTTTTTTTTCTGTCATTACCAAGATTCATGACCATAAGTGAGCATTGGAACAAAGATCGTTTGAAAAACTGACAGTTTGTCAATCTTTCGCTGGACCTCCAGAACGCTAAGCCACTTGACACACACGAACAATAAAGAGAACTTCAAAGTTTTAAGTGTTACAGGTCGGATTTCGTCATAACCTGCACGATTCCCAGCCTCAACATTTTGACAGCTAGGACGACTTCGGTCGCATTGATGATATTTTCCTACTCCAAATGCATCTCCTTTTTGTCTAATGGTACAAGTGTGACTGCGGGCAAAAGATCTTTCAAATACTCTCTCAGTCTGCCAACGATGTGCCTCATTGCTGTTTCTTTGCTCGAATACATCTTTCACCTCCGTTTTTCAACAAAGGGTGCTTTTCTGCCATCTCTTGCCATACCCAATCATTTCCTTCCACATGATCGAGCTGGTGATGAATTTACAGCTGCAATGAACAGTCGCCACTCCTGTTCTGCGTCCAGTGTGCATTCCAAGAGCTCTCAAAGCATGGAGGATACGCCGTCTGCAATGGTCTTTCTATCATCCTTGTCCAGAAGGGCCTTCCAGTTTATTCAGTAGGACCTTCTAGTCCTGCACGTTGGTGTAGGTCGTGTTGGTTTTTCCAGACGTATGTTGAAGACCTCCAGGTGGTGATCGGTCGGCAGTTCTGCACCCCTTCACACCCAAACGCTCTACACTGATTGAAACAAATCCGCTGAAACGATGCAGAAATCAATAAGTGACAATTGATCCAGCGCATCCCTACATCAGGTGCACTAGTACAATTTTGAATTCGCTGTGTTAAGAAAGTGTTCATGATTCGCAGTACGATGTTGCAGTACAGCATCAAGTGCCTTCTTTGACAATTAGGTTAGCATCACCATGTTGACCAAGCACATCTTAACATAACCACACGTCTTTTATTGTGCACTGAAGTCTCCCAAAATGATCGTGGATTTGTTAGCTCTAACTCTTCGCAGGACATCACTAGCTGACTTCACGAATTCCGTGTGCGTGCAATTCAGTTTGGGTCGTATATCTGTGCCATACGCAGGGACCGCTTATAGTTGTGGTCTTGTTGAGATGCCAGCAAAGAGTTTTGTTTGGTTTCTTCAAACACTTCGTGCTTTTTTCCAGTGAAGTTATGCATAAGTTTTCAATCACTTACTTATGACAAGTTTGCAATTTACGCGTGGTTTTCAAGTGTCCCAGAGCAGAAACACTTTGCGCTATCATTATATTCGCCTCCCCCGATAAGCAGCGTAAACAAAGTTGCTCTTCCACTTGAGGATGGCTGGTGGGGGAGACTGTCACTAATTTGTTGAACCGGCCATTCAGCCCACATCCCGAAGTGGTTTTTGGTCAAATGCGTGACGAATGATGGTATTGGTTGTATTTGCGCATTTCATGGTAATAGCTACACAAATTACCGTTGGATAAACCGCTCGCGACGTTTGCACAGCAATTTTGCTGACCGAAGATAGCGGAATAACAACAATGAAAATACAGTTTGAATGTATGTTTATTGTTTTCTACCACATGGAAAGTCAAGGCCATGGAGTGCCACATGCAATGAATGAGAATCGTTAGCGCACTAAAATTGCAGTAAAGCTGTTTGGTTAACATAACCATTTTACAAATACCCCCTAAACTGCACGCAACAGCAAAACAGCGAATGCATCAAACCTGTGAGCAAACAGGGATTGTTTAAACGTAAAATAACTGCGTTGATGTCTTTTTCATCGCCAAAGAAGCGCAACGGACCGAAATAAATTCAGATACACCATGCATCAAACTTTCGTGTGAAGTTGTTACCTATCTTAAGAGCTATTTCTAAATTATATAAAAAAGTCACCTGTTGCTCATGCTCAAGTAGAAGCAAATTACGTATGGCTGGGAAAATTTTGAACAATCCAGAACATAGATGTAATCCAATAAAACCATGGTCACCACAGGAACTGAAAATAAGTACTGTCGTGAAAACGACGAATGTTTCCATTCATTCACCGTAATACTCGCTTTTTCTGGGGAGGGTTGTGAGGCAGTGGTTATAGGAGAACTCGGAATATTTCACGGTTTTCTGCAAGTTATGATAGTTCTGCCTGTTCCACACCAAGACGGTGTCAAGCACGGTCAGAGATGTAATCAAGGCACGTAGTTTTTGGTCGACCTCCGGGATGCTTTCCCGTGAGTGCAGCCAGCAGGACTTGCCTCGCCAACTTTTCATGTGCCATTCTGGTCACATGGCCGAATCAACATAGATGAGATCACTCTATTCTAGAGGAAGTGGCTCGGCATTCAAGGCATTGCGATTTTCACAGCTGAGCACTTTGTCGAGAAGTGTCACTCCCTGGACTCTTCGCAAAAATCCCACTCAGCTGACACAGACACAAACTTCTGAGCAGCAATACAATGGCTTGATCCCAGTAACAGGTGTCCGTTAACACCGTTCTCCGCAGCACTCCCCAAAATTTTGCACGAGAGACCCAGTATTATGCTTTCATGACTAAATATCATAACAGTTAAATGCCATGAGAAGCTTTTTGGTGCACTGTAGCAAAAACCCAAGATTACTGTACAAAGTGCTCAATGCAAACAATATAAAAGGTTTTCCGTGATATTCAAGCAAATCAACCGAAGGTGAACTGTCAGCAAGGCAGTGGCGGATCCAGACCTGGCATTTGGGGATTTTGTGGGACAGGATTTCAATATGGAGCCAACGTACCCAACGCGTTAAGGTTTTTACGAGTATGCTCCTTTTGTTTTCGAAATATTCTCCAAAATATCGTTTACCTTCCCAAACTTCTATTAAGCATATGCATGCCTAAAGTAGCATGAACCCACAGCCGAAAGATTCGTGTACTACTTACTGCAAGGAGCTATGCCGAAGTCGCGGTACATACTCTGTCTAAAACAATCCGACACTTTATCATACTTCCTTCAAAGCTGTAAGAGAAAAACACTGATATATTTAGCTACAGAAAATTTGCAATTAGGGCTTAACTTCAATAAATTAGCATTGTCATAAATCGCAACTAATTCGCAACACAACATTAGAAGCACAGATGTTTTTCTGGGAACAATTTGTTGTAATTTATTCTCACCCAGAGTGACAGTAAACCCCGATTGCATCAAGGCCACTGTTTTCAAGACGGATCTTTCTTTTTGTCTGAAAACATCTTCGCTCTCCCCACGGGTTGGTTGTGAAAGTTTTTTAGTCCTGGCAAGTTTCATTCGAACAAGTACCGCTGAGGTAAGTGTTAGGCTGGTCTGCAAACAAATACTGGATTGTAATGTTGCCGTTGAAATGTTTCAAAAAGTTTTCTGGATAAAACTGCATGCTGGTTGATGTATCTATAATTACAAAAAATTCGCCCGATAACAACATGTGTCTTTTTAATGTACATACTGTTTAGTGGATGCAGTGGTGGACTTAGGGTTGGGAGGGCCAGAGACAAGGCTGAAAAAGGTGCCCTCTGATGACGTCATCATACTCAGTCAACCGTGATGATAGCAAGCTGGCATCACCCCCTCCTGATGCTAGCAGAGGTTTTACAGTTGCTGTTGGGGCCCCACTGCAAGAAAAAGCACTAACACACAACAGTTGCTATTGGGGACCTTTCAAAAGCAGAGTACTTACGCAATGCAGTTGCTGTTGGGGTCCCTTCAAAAGCAGAAAAGAGTACTTACACATTACAGTCGCTGCTGGGGGGCCCTTTGAAAGCAGAGTACTTACACATTACAGTTGCTGTTGGGGGCTTCTTTGGAACAGAGCACTTACGCATTACAGTTGCTACTGAGGGCCCCTTTGAAAGCAGAGTACTTGCCCACTGCAGTTGCTGTTGAAGGCCCTTTTGAAAGCAGAGTATTTACACATTACAGTTGCTGTTGGGGACCTTTCAAAAGAAGAGTACTTACACACTGCAGTTGCTGTTGAGAGCCTCTTTGAAAACAGAGCATTTACACATTGCAATTTGCAGTTGCTGTTGATGGTCCTTTGAAGGCAGAGTACTTGCGCATTAAAGGTGCTACAGGATTTGTGGGAAACGTGTGTACTCTTCTTAGCTTTTGGGTTGAAGTGGGAATGCGATGAGCGTAACAGCCAAGCATACATTTTCAGAAACAAATGCTTACCATAAGTAAGAAAGGGAGGATGAAAATGATGGCAACCATCACAGCAAGGGGTGTGTAGTTAGTATTTTTGATTTCCATCAATGTGAGGTTGAACAAGAAGATAGTGTGAGAATATGTAAAAGTGAAAACTTCAGGGAACCAAGCTGTAAAATGCAATTGGTAATTGTAAAAGAAAGAAACAAATTTACTATTAAAACTTTGACTCTAGAACAGTGCTTCTCAACGCAACGCACTTGGCTCACAAACGGAGAAATTTTCAAATCCTAGGAGGAAATTTCTTCAAGATAATTACTGGGGGAAATAAACATTTCAAGTTTTTTTTCTAGTTCTGAAAGGTATGATATTTCTGGCACTTCTACTGCAGTGCTTTTACTCTTTATAGCTTGTGTGCGAACAGCTAGCATTTGGTGTAATAATTAGGATCTACGCCTGGCTATACTTCTGTTTCCCGACCTGACTTACTAGATTTGAATTATAATGAAAGAAACTTGACAATTGTGAGGTAATAATGCTGATATTGTAGAGAGATAGAAAACGTGGTCTTGTTGATGTGCTGTGTTAAAGTTAGACTTCGAAGATTCCAATGTTTCAGTAAAAGTGTTGCTGGTTCAGGGACCGAGTTTGCTAGAAAACTTTGGGGAGCCAAACCTTTATTGTTTGCGTTTCGATGACGTCACCGTGCTCACTCACCCGTAGTACGACCTGACCTTTTGTAAAATTGGCAAAATGGGGGGCAAGTTATGGAAATGATATATTTGGGGGATATAAGGTGGTCAGATGCGTTTTGTAAAAATACCAGCCATTTTCTTAACAGTGGCAGATGCAGGCTGTGTTGTAATTCGTAAGTGCATGGTACGAGATTCTCAAATACAATTTTATGATAAGAACGCTTTTGTGACAATGCATTTATTTTTCGTGTAATTTTTTTCAATTTCTTGAAGCTCCCAAAGTACTTGGTTTGAAAATTTTTCAAACTGTGTACAAATGCCTGTGCTTTGTGAGCAGAGTCTATAGCCCTATTCAAAAACATTAGCGAAATAACCCACTTTTCAGATAAAAGACGCTAACTTCAGTGTTTTATGTGTACCTGGGCGTTTTCTTAAACTTTCAAAAATCCTTTTTTACATGTTGCATATCAACTTCTGAAGTGAACATCTTTCCGTACAGTTTCATGTTGTATGCTTTTCTATGGTAGCACCGTTGCTTGTGTGAACACCATAACACAACTAATAAGTTCTTGCGTGCAACACTGACTTCAGTTTGCAACGAACATTTTCTAGCTCACGTGAAACTCTTCAAAAATTTTCTCAGTACCTTCTGGACCACTAAGGCTGGCTGTAAGATGACCTCCCGGTTGATTCGATGGCCTTTGATCTAAATATAGCGGGCTGACGAAAAAGTGTGTCTGTTCAATGCAGCTAGAGTTTTTGTGACAATAAAGTGATTGCTATCGTTATTCAAAAGACTAACATTCCTATTAGCACTGCAAACGAAAAAACTCTTGGTATCATCGAAAACTTAAGAGAAATGAGGTGCACGCCAAATTGTTGTTGTTCAACCACTGCATATTCAAACATAGTCTTTGGCACTGGCGATGGTAACAATAATTGAACTAAACACTTTATCCAAGAGAATAATCTTTGCACATTTAATCACTTTAACGATGAAAACTGCTTTACACCAAATGAAATTTAAGAGACTCTCAATCAACAACAATTGTTCCACATATTTTCATCTCCAGCTATCACCCGGTGTTTACAATACACACAAGAACTGCAAACAGTTTATGTGACAAAGATAAAACCATTTACGGACCGTAAAACCACAATAGTGGTTCTAACTTTGTCCAGTCATAACCTGCCGACCGATAAGCTCGAGAGCTCTTGAAACCCTCTGCGGATTCGGAAAAGTCTTGTAGTTTAGATTTTTTTTAAATTAGAAAGTTTTGGGTGTTGAGTTTTTGTTGGTGACGTCACAATGGGCATAGGTTTACACATTTTTTGGCCGAGGTTACCGGGCCCTGGGGACCAACCCAAAAGGCCAGTTTTTTGGCTCAAATTTTGTTTGGAAACTAGGCTATAATCCGAGTCTTTAGAGCCCTTGATCGGCTTTCTAACGTTTTTAGTGCCAAAATTATGGCTCAAAAAACAAATTCTTGGTTTTTCAACAAAATACCACAAAAAGTATACTTGGTCAATTTGGCCAAATGCCATAACTCTCCAGCCGATTGAGCTAGAGAGCTGTTCAAACCCTCAAAAGACTCGGAAAGTCTTCTAGATTCGACTAAACAAATTGGGAAGCTTTGGATTTGAGGTTTCTTGTGGGTAACGTCATATTAGGGCTTGGTTGAGGCGTTTTTGGCTTACGTCATCAAGCCCTGCGACCCCAACCCCAAGGGGTAATTTCTTTTCGTTTTTTTTAAAGGTCAAGATCCACGTCTTTAGAGCCCTTGATTGGCCTTCCAGCGTTTGTGATTGAGAAGTTATGACCTGAAAACCACAAGATAAACAAACAAAAATATAATAAATAAACAAAGAAATAATTATATAATTTGTTGTTTTTAGACCATAACTTCCAAACCACAAACGCTAGAAAGCCAACCAAGGGCTCTAAAGAAGCCGATTTTCACTTAGTTTTTCTCTCTAGCTCTATCGGTCGGCAAGTATGACTGGCCAAAGTTGGAGACACTATTGTGGTTTTGCGGTCCTTTAGCCAATTACTTCTGGCGGCTTAAATTTGCCTACATCGCATTTTACAGCAAGACCCATAATAGAGAATGAAAAACAAGACCTATTTTAGTTTGCGAGTGTTTGATTCTGATGTTCAAAGTGCTTTATTATTCATCATATCTTTAACAAGCACAAACCATGATCTTCTTTCGTTTTAAATTGTTGTGAGCAAATTTAAGGAGTGGAAAAGGCAACATTTTTGTGGTCGGCCCCTAACGACACTTAGTATCGCCACGCCACTGAGTACAGTAGTTCAGGCAACAACCCCATCTACGCCGGTTTCACGATTATTAGCCAAAGAAATACTAATACAGATCACGTTTGGTCGACGGACGATGGTTTATATTACTAAACAAAGAAACAGGGAAAACAGAGCAACAGTGAGTTTTGCTAAGCCACAAGTAACAAATTGCCCTTATTTTTGGCCTTAAATACTGTATTTGGCCGACCTTAATGAACTTTGCTAAAGGAACTGTCCTGACAAGATTCACTACTAGAGTCATTATAATTTTAGAAGTTCTATGTTAGTTCTTTTTGCAGTTACTGCAAGATATGTATTTTTAAAATACGGGCTTGGAGCAGTGATTTTTAACTTACCGGCCTCTTAGGCCTCTGGTAAATTTGCAGTAAATATCGGCCGGGCCGGTGAATTATGGTTGCCTCTGGCAACCATGTTTGGGGGCCATGGTCCAAGTGCCCCCCCTTTCTACGCCCATGGTGGTGGTATAGCAACCGGTATTGCACAATGGTGCTATATCTATCACAGCATTTAATATGAAAACACATTAATTATGAGAATTGGGCTTAAAAAATGTAATTATGCTCAACAATTGAGATAATCAATTCAAATTTGGTTAGTTCAGAAATACAATTTACTGCTACTAAAAACACAAAATTATCACTATCACTAAGCCACATAGATCAAATGAAAAACCAAAAGATATTTTGGTAAATACTAGCAGTGGCAACCGTGTTCTGTATATTGCAGGCTACCGACCAGCGCAGAAATTCGACTCACAAGAACATGACACGAATCAGTCACGTGATTGAGCGGCATTTATGTACACACTGATTCGGTTCATTCATATCAACCAACACAATTGTCAACAATCATGATAATTCAATTTACATAGTAAATCCGTACATTATGTCTATAGACAATCCAGTGATAATGTCAGTTTTTCTAATTTATTTCCTGACGTTATTCTGGGGTTTTCCAACAATAATGAAACCATGAAATTTGTACAACTACAATATTTTTATCACAAAATATTTGGGGCACAAAAGATATTGTGTCCCCCCTTCCTCCCCTTAAACTCGGTCCCTGTGCTGATTATTTAGAAAGAGCTAAGACAATTTTGAAAGTGTGGCATAGGGGTTTTGGGATGAAAATTGTCATCGAAGTAAATAGATGAAATATTTGATTGATAAGCACTTTTCATCGATACGTTGTTCTGTTAAAGAAGAAAAACATATCTAGAATATTTTTTATCTTTCAACAATGCCCAAAACATACAAATTTACAATCCCACAAAATGCCAAAAAACACAGGTTCAGAGCAAATACTTCTGCCATTTCGAAATGCGTGCAAAGTTGAATGTGCTTTAGAGCCGGTAAGAAAATTCTGACAAAGAGGATCTTTTGGCAGTTGCGATCTCGGAGATCATAGAGCAAAGTTGATATGTTTTTCCACGAATTTCTCCATTGTTTTCTCATCCTGAGGCTCAAGGTTGAATCAAATATTTTTGGAATTTCCTAATGGTTCTTTTGTTTTATAAGTTTGTTAGCATTCAGTAAATTCCGATTTTGTGTTCTTTATTTTGTAATGCTCCTTCAGCAAGTACCTTTCATTGTGATTCATGATTGAGAGGAGGTGAAAGTGTCTGGGGTTTGTGAGAAAGGAGTACAGAAAAAATGTTGAGAACCCTTGCTCTACTGTCAAACCAATTCTGGTTGAAAAATCATGCACAGGTTTCCACAAACTCACCGGGCGTGGTTGCAGAAAGCAAGGATAAAACCCAAACGACACCGATTCCTTTGTGTACGGATTTCACCTCCTGCATTTTGTAACGGATAGGCCAGTTGATCGCGTATATCCTTTGCTGCCCAAGAAGAACCAGGTGATACAATGATGAAGAAAAACCAAGCAGATAAAACATTCCGCCGATTGTTGCTTGAGGAGAACCTCGAAGGCTGAGCTGAATCTTATCAATTTCCTGAATTGTGGAATGCAAAGTCCATCTCAGGTTGTACAGAGAAATAATTAAAGGCTGAAAACCTGTGCAAGAAAAAACTCAACGTTAGCTTATCTTTTCGATTAAAAAGTGTCCATTATGTAATATAAACAAAAATATCTTCACTCAAGAACATCAATTGAGTACTCAAATACAAGCGTTCAACAAAACAGTAGTACATTTGCTACTTTTTGCATTACGAAAAACACAGCAACAGACTTGAGAATGAAAGGCATCCTAGTTTTATCATGATGGATGAGTTTCCAAAAACAAACTTAAAATTTACCTGTCAGAATATCTGCCACCGCTAGTGATGCCTTTATTTTGTCGTAATAAGTCTGCTTGTTTTTAAACAAGCAGTACCATAGTGTGAGAGAATTCAACACTATTATACTGAGTCCCAGTGCGCCAAGAAAGATGCCGAATATCACAGCAATGCCCAAGTTGCATTGGTCGCAGTTGATCAACGTAATGTTGGAACAACGCATTTGCGCCTCTCGGGAGCAGAATGAAGGAAAAGGGCAAAGGGCTGAATGCCCCTGAAAGTTGTTGATTGCTATAAGTGATCCATTGATGCTGGAGTTTGTCTGACTTGTGTTTTTTGCCAGGTCGGTACCATTTTGTCGGTGAGGAATGTTGAGGAGTGGAAACCTATCTTTAATGAACGTAATTCTTCCCTGACCTGTACAAAATACCACGTTAACGTTATTTTAAACAAAAATATCTATGGTCGAAAGCTGAAATAATTTTAGAGTTGAAATATCAGCGAAAACAGAGGTGGAAAACGTTGCAAATATAAATAAATGATAATAAATGATGTAGTGAATGCATATGGCCTTACCGCTTTTGTGCTTTTTAAATGAGTGATTTGGGGCATGTTCTGTTTGTGATTCGATGCAACGCATTTTTTCGTGAATAACTTAAACAGGTGGCATGATAAATTGCCAACAGGCATCTCAGTGATTGGTTGCAGTTTCCAGTCGCTCCTGTGAACGCTCCTTCCTTTTATTCAATTGGAAAACCAAAGCCTCAAAATAATGAAAGGTCTTCTAAAACGAAAAACTCTAAGAAGTTTTTCACCACTTTCCGCTGGAGAGCGGCATATCACTCTGTGTATTGTCGTGTTATTAGCAACGAAAAGCGTGCTTATACAAAAAACTGATATGCCACCTTTACGGAAAGCGAGTATATAGTCGCTGTCATGAACATAGACAAACAGCCGCATTCGCTGGGCATTTCAGACTCGGGGAATACCCAACAGTGGTTTTGCGACTGGTGACCTCAGGCTGTAGGATATTTCTTATTTCTTCGGGTCACATTTTCAGGTGTCATTGGCAGGTGGGGCACACATTAGCTCATGTAAGAAAAAGTAACATTTCTTGACTCGCTGTGCTTTGTTGAAAAAACTTAAATACTTAATTTTTGCTGATTTTGTATAGCCAAAAATTTATCTGCATGAAAAGTTTCACAAGGCCACGGGCCAACATAAGCAGGCCCGGCGGCCACAAGTGACCCGCGGGACAGACTTGCCTACGACAGGATTAGTCTACTGAGCTCAAAACTACTAGATGTTATTCAAAATTTTCACTTGGCTCGGCTAATGCGAAATCAAGGTTTTTTCATTGGCAATGAAGTACTATGCATCTTTTAAATGTGTTTAGGTTTATATTGGTAAAGACGGCTGCTAATAGGTTACCTCATGTATCTGCTGAAACTGCTTTGCAACAGATTTTGCCAATTACATCAGAGGGTGAGTCTGACTCTGAAGTTGCAGATCCAGAGTCGAAGAGTGGTTTGGATGATGTATATTCTCATTGAGCTCGTAATAACAATAGTGACAATGAAAGTGATGATGGCACTGATGATAGTTGGACTAGCCCATGGGATTCAACACAGGCATCTCAGCGAAGTACAATGGGATTGGGATTCAACCGAGCTTCAACCAAACAGCTTTCTCTTTGCTGGCAATAGTGGTACCGAGGCATCATTGGATGAAAATAGTACGAAACACGAAAAAAATTTTTACATCTGCAAAGTCTTCTTTGCTACAAGCATTATGACAAGGGTAATCAGAAAGCCTAATTGGCATCTTTATCGGAGTAGGGATGGTGTGCTAGAAACACCGATTTGTGACTTTGTCCACTTTTTATTCTCTTCGGTGATAAATGCCAAAGACACAGTATGAATATATTCTGTTCTCAGCAAACCATCTCCCAAGTAGATACTGTTGAATACTTAGGGATCCTTATTGACTCTAAACTAACGTGGACCCCCACTTAGAAAATTTAGGTAAAAAAGTTGCTAATAGAGTCAGAGTTTTATTTAAACTCCTACCTTTTGCTGATGTGCATTAGTTAAGAATAGTATATTTTTCTCTGGTCTACTCCCATCTAAATTACGGTATTTTGAATTGGGCTACAGCCAATCGGTCAAGTATTGCTGATCTAGTAAAGTTAAATAATAGAGCTATCCGTAGTCTACTTACAGTTAATCGTAGAGAGCGTATTCCACTTAGAGATCTATTTTATTCAGCACGGATACTACAGATCAAGGATCTTTACAATTATCAATTAGCAAAACATATGTACAAAATTTATCACAATATCCTTCCTGATTTAATCATGACGGTTTCAACATTTTTTGCTACTACCAAAATCAGAGAAACGAGACAAATTTCCAAATTACATATGAAATTCCCCTAGCGAAGACACTTAATGAACGATGTCACACATCTTTTCGAATACCCTCAATATGGAATGATATTCCAAAAAGTTTTAAACTAGTCAATTATTTTCGATTCTGTCCGTTACAGAAAAAGTATTTAAATTGAACATCCTCACATACTATAAAAACTTAATTTTTCCGCTTGCCTGCAATTGTGTTGCAGCGCGTCTTGTTTGTGCTTATGTCCTGCTTGTTTGTACTTATTGTCCTGTGGTTATGTCTGCGCCATCTTTGCAGATACATGTATAGAATTATGTAGGTTATAACTTGTCTTCTGTGCGGTTCGACTTGTATTTCGCGGGGGAGGATGACTCAAAGACCCTACGGTCATTCTCCTCTCTCTGATATCTGATTTTTTCAAATATCAAATAAAAATGTCTGTCTGTCTGTCACAAAAATGTGCATTTCCTCGAAGTTTTCGTAGCAAAACAAAGATAAACCGATGACAACCAATCGAAACATTTGTCTCTAAAAAATTGCTTTATTATATTTAAATGAATCAAAAGATGATTACAGTGGACAACCTCGGGGTTTGAGTTTTTGCTGATCGTATAGGCTGTAGCATAACAAGCCAAGAACGTCGACAAACTTTGCATAAACAATACTTACGAAAGTTGAAATCCGAAATGTTTTTCCCAAGGATGGAGTTTGGTCCAGACAGAATGCTGGGAGGAATAAACGGTAACTTCACTGTTTGGTTCATTGCCCTTAATCCAAAATAGCTACCTGCTTTCTACAGCCCTGCTTGAAGATAACTTAATCTCAGATTTTCTTACTTGGCTTGTTACGCCTGATAAAAACAAATGGACTCTCGGTTGCACTTGGATTTGGCAGTTTAAGCACGTGATGTAACGCGTGGTTGATGTTAAGATTAAACACATGATATCAGGACATATAGAAACAAATTGTCAACGTTATAACTTGTCCTGGAAAGGTCACTGAACTTTCGAAGTGACCTATGATGTAATACTTCTAAGTGATGGAAGATTTTTAAAACCTCCTGCAGAAACAAACTTATTTTTTTCATCCAGTGAAGTTTGTACTCTTCAGTTATTTTGATCTTATCAGAAAATAAAGCCATCTAATTTTGGTTATTCAGCATGCGTTATGTTGTTTGGTATGAAAAAATAGTTCAACTGCTATCGTGTGCAGTTTTTTCCTTTTTTCGTAATATATTCGTGTCTTGCTCTTTGTTGCAACACATACACAGGTTTAGCAGAACAGGATTATTATAGCTATTTCTTTCCTGTTAACCACATGAGTGCTTCAACATAATGTTTGTAAAATGTTTACCAAAAATTTTAAGTTATCGATTTCGCTTTGTTAATCAGTGCTTCACACCAATGCAATTTTCCTATCGTTTTCACTCAAAATTCCATTTCAATCTTGTTGCCTCGAAATATTAGCATACCTAAGCGCATTGCAAATCGGATTGGAATTCTCAAACATGCACTAAACAGCGGAATGTTGGAGACAAGTTTACATGAAAAGTTTAATATTTTACAGAAAGCTTCGGTTACAAAACTAGGAGTCGTCTCGTAACCAATCAAATATAGTTTATACTACAGGCTCGCTGTGGCCAGAAATTTCCAAAATTTTCTTAACTCACAATCGTTTCCCACATTTGCTCTTTTCAGTTCCTTTCACAAACTTTTAACCTGCACATCCACACAAGTCATACGAAAACCTGAGCAATAGTTTATGACTGCGGCCGCACTAATTGGGTGTAACTGCGTTCGATGCCGTATCCATAATGCTTCGTTCAATGACATGATTTAGACATGTACAGGAACTAGACCACCTTAATAATTGTTTTGTACGATCATGGTTAATTTGAAAACATGGGTATATACAGATACAGCTGTCTACTACAGTACATTCGTGGATGTTGGAAGAACTGAATTTTTTAGAACGAACACAAAGTTTGTGTTTTGTAACAACGAAAGTATTTTCTGTTTGATGGTTCACGATACAGGAAGTGTGCAACAATTTCTCTTTTTTGCGCAACAACTGAAACAAATCTTCGGCGCACCCTACCAGGCTTTCTATTTATCATTTAACTCAAATTGATTTCATACCTTGATTTGGAGGTTTACGGAAATTATAGCATGATCATGTTCCCACAAAAATCTGCCCGGAGTGAGCAGTTGGTACAGTGTAGGCAGATCCCGAAGACCTTTTGCACCAGCCAGTCACATGACGTCTGTTTAGGAAGACCTAAAACTAGTCACAGATATATTTAGCTGAATCTAGATACTCCGAGGCGGTCTGATTTGTGACCGCGTTGTAACATAATTTTGCAGCTTAATGTGACAACGAAGATGTCATGAATTGACGAAATTCTTTTCTTAGATTTGCTATCGTAAACGTTCCATGCATGAGAATTCTGGTTGTACACTATTACTGAGAAATAATTTCAATAATGCTAAAATCTATTACCATTGTTCATTCATTGCTGCTAGACAAAAATCGTAATCATTTATGATGCAAACTTAGTGCAACTTGGTGCAGTTTTCTTTCAGATAATAATTGTGAAATGCGCTTTGCGAAAAACTAGCTTTCAAATGTGATCACGTAAGAGCAGACAAAATTTTGTCTAAAGCGTGTCTTTTAAATTATGTCGATACATCCGACTCCAAGTGTAAGGTGAACTTGGACGGAAAAACAGTTAAGAAACATACGTTAACGGATATTTTTGAAAAATAGTAACTAGGTGATTGAAAACCATGTACTTATTGAGGATGGCTAATGTTTTCAAATATTAATATTTTATGTTTCATTAGCTCAATAAATTGTATTCGATATTTGATTTGATAATAAGGCATATAACGTATGAAGAGACTATATTGATGCTTTTTTGACTAAAGATGACAAGCCACAAGGAGCAGCAACAGTTTAGCTCTTTACCGCAACAGCTCACCTTGAACTAAACAAGTCACAAATGTTATTCTAGTGTTTAGAGCTTTTCAACATTGCCAACTGATCAGACTATGCAATTAGTTCAAATTTGGCCTGGAATCACCGTATAGTTTGAAATCATTCGTTCAAGATCCAAATAAAATATACCTATTTTTAGATTTCTAAGCATATTCAGCTGTAAGCATTTTCATCTTAAGGCGGTTTGAATGCAACTTTCGTAACCCCTTGCAAATTATATAAGCGTAATATACCCTCACACAGTATGAGGGCTTTTACTGCCTCTTGTGCCAACATATTTACAACACTACCTTGGCTGTTTCAAGAAGTACTCAAAGGGACCCAAAAAACTTCACCCAATACATCCTTCTATACGTTTATCTTGAAATGTGAAAGTTTATTTAGTTAAAACCATTTTTAAATGTTATTGCATTGCTGTTGGACAAACTCTTTTCTTAATCAGTAGAACTCACTAAAAAATCAACCTTGGTAGGAATTATACACGAAATTCCATTTTTATAGTTTTTCCACTTGTTTTGCAAAGGATCCCGTCATTTCTATGTTGTTTATTTTTACATTCTTTAAACCATTTTTCAACTTCCCCAACCTGTTTGTTTTGCAGCTTGGTGTTTATTTGTTGACCTTTGTGTTTAAGTAAATGTTTCTTCAACATATTGCAGTTATTCTACACTCTTCATTTGCAACAGTCATCAACCACAATTTTTTTTTTAATAATGCTAAAATAAAGCGTTGCAACTGTTCGTTACCGGGTAAGATAGCTTAAATCCACAGATCTACAAAAACAACGATCAAGAGGCTTATGTTGTTGGCCATAAAATCAGAGTTGAAATTATGAGGTCCAAAGCCTTGCAAAGGCACTTCGAAATTTCTAAACAGTTTAAGCTTCTGAAAAAATCGTGAAGATTTCTAAACAGTTTCAAGGAGATTTTTAAAACCTTTGTCGAAAGAGAGTAAAACCGTGAGTAGACGGTAAGGAAATTATATACAAACAACGGTAATCAACTCAGCAACGTTTATTTTGTTGGCATCTCTTTACTTTTAAACTCAATATAATCGTATTTCACAATCAGCAGACTCTAGTCATACTGTAATTCTTTCTTCAGATCCCAAGTTTTTCTATTTCGCTTTTCTAACTTTGTTTTAATATGTTAAAATCATCGCAACCACGAACACAAAAGTGAAATGACACATTATATGCCAAAAAGCAACATCTTCTAAAGTCTTTCACAAACGCCGCAGTCCGGTGATTTAGCTGTCTAAAGAGATTGTCCTTTAGACCAAATCAAAACTAAAGCTTGTCTAAGAATGATTGCAAATATACAGAATAGCATAACAAGGTAAACTGAAAGCCTGAACACAATTACTAACGTTTCTTCCAAACCGGTCTGCGTACACTAAGACATTATTTTTAAAATAAATATTTTTAAAAAAATTTTGTGACTACATCGAACATTTACTGCAATTAGTGCAACAAGTCTGTCTCATCGACTAATCGGGTCGAAACTGACAAAACACTAGCGCCCAAACAAAACCGTTTTCGCGTAGATTTGAGTCACTTTGAGTCATCAAAAGGATAAATACGAGTAATCACATGAGCAGCAGAGCGTGGGTGACGATCGGCACGTGCACCAGTATCCGGAAGGTTTTCAGGGTGAAAACGCCAGTCAAGTTTTTGATTTTGCGCTGGTTGTCAATTAATCCCGAAGTCATCTGGCGATTTAAAGCATGTTGGTCAGCGTTAGGCAATTGAGGGTTCGAAATTTTATTTTAGTCAGTGCCGAATTAAGGTAGAGCGGGGCCTGTAGCATTTCTAGAGCGCGGGACCCAAGTAAAAAAACATCTCGACATCTGCTAAACCATAAAGCATGTGGGCAAGGCATCCGTGTTTCTAGCACCACTACGAAAGGGTTCACAAGGGCGCATCACAAACTTGTCACACTAAACAGATACTTGTTACAAAACCTTTCTGTTAGCAAAAATGAACCATTAACCAACCAACGACTTCCAGATTTTAACCTAGACTGCACATTCTAAAGTGTGGTGCGTAAGCCTAAGACTATGTCAAGCTAATTGTTGTAATTAGTTCATTATTTGTGATTCATAAGCAACAGACAATGAGTCATTATCAATTGAATTATGTAGCTGAGTTACTGAATTTGGGTACTTGCTTATTTAGGCCAGGGTACATACAGACATGGGCGCCATTAGGTGGGGGGCATGGGGGACGTGTCAGTAAACAGGGTGCATGAGTTCATCAAAACAACTTTAAGGGTGCACCATAACCAAAAAGGTTGAAGAGCGCTGCAGTAGAACAATGCTCGGCGATAAACAATCTGAGCATAGCTTCAGCCCTACAACTTTCGAAATCTGGTGTTTGTAACTTAAAACCTTGTGTTACATTAGGAATCATGCAAAAAGTTCTTTAGTCTTATCTGAGTGCTTTTGCTACCAGTTATGCCTTTTAAGCTCACAATATTTCGCTATGATTGCATTATTGCAAACTTCACAAAAGGCTTTTGTTGAATCAGCAGGATAGAGGCAATAGGCATTAAGCCAACTTTTAAGTTCTGAATCTTGCAACCACATATGTTGAAACTTTTGGCAGCTTTGGTTTACTAGGAAGTTTTTTACCAGACATTACTACTTACTAGTGTAACTGAATCACTTGGAAATATCGTGCTGTGGGATAAAAAACATATTCTACCAATCCTGTCTTTTAACCTAACGCGCTCAGTAAGCACACAAGCAAATCATGTAGGCTTCACCAAGCCATCTAATTACTTGTTATTATGATACAATCACCTGCTTGAAGCAGCTTTTTGCATCATAATAAAAATTCTAAATAATTGCAGGTGGCTGGCTGTACTTTGTCCTGGTGTTACCCAATTAAAAACGATTCAATTGAAATTAAAAACGATTTCAACGATTTTTTTAAAAAATTAAATTAAAAACGATTTAAACAATTAAAAACGATTCAATTGAAATTCACTTTCCGTGATATCTGCTTTGTTGCCACTGGGTGGCTAATTATGAAAAAGCGAATTGCAGCAGCGACACGATTGACGATTGTAAAACTGCATTTCTGTTATTATATCGATTGTTATCATAATGCAAAAATGGAATATCCACTTTCTAAAGTGAAATTATGCTTGTTAACAAGAACATAGAACGTCTTCCAAAGCAGGTCGGCTTGTGCCAAGACGTAAATACTAGCAATTTGTCTTACCGGAACAAATGTGAGACTTTTTTATTCTGCAACTGTGTTTGCCAACTCACTACTGTATTCACTGATAGTCCATCAAAATGTAGGATTCACTTTGATAGAAAATTACGCAGTTCAAACAGTTTAACACCTGGCTTTTCAAAAATTGAAATTTGTTTCATCAGAGCATTTTTGAATTGGTTAATTGATCCCAGGAGCAGCAAACTTGACTCTATTCACGGTATGCACAAACAAGTTTCCCATTGGTAGAACAGTAAATATTCGAAATCGATGTTTTGCAAATTGCAAAAATAGCAAGAACAAAAGAAAGAGCGGTGGTTGGGAAAAAAACATTTTTTCTTCTCTAAGTAATTTGTATTCATTTTGCATACACCTGCAATGAACTTCACAACTATATAGTTCTAACGATGTAAACTTTTTACGCAAAATAGAAAAGCAAATGTAGCAAAAACGTCAAAAAACTCGAATGTTGGCATAAGAGACGAATGATTGATGAAATAAACATACATCATGGGAATATCTGCACCAATCAAAACGAAAATGTTTATGAAACCAATTTTGCAAACACCTGACCTTCGGGCAACAATTCTGTGTTGGTTCAGAAATTCCCTACATTAATACAAGGATGATGCAAGGACATCGACAGTATTCTCACCAGCAATTGTCATAGGATGATTGATATGACTGAGTAATTGTAGCTGTCTAGCTAGACACTGCGTCTCAAACGAAATTTGAGTTAAATCAATCAGCGTCTCGCCCAATAGCAAATGAATTTAAAAATTTCGGGAATGTTTCATTACTTTCATAAAATAAAAAAATAATGTTTTGAAACTTTCCGGGGAGGCAATTGCCCGATTGCCCTCTCCCCGATTGCGGGCCTGACAGTAGGAATAGTTTTCCATAGCAGGCCAGCCCGCCAAGGACTAGAAACGCGATACTTTGATCCCAACAGACCAGCATAGCCTTTCTGCAAACATCACAGTACAGCTGGAATTGCGACTAATCAGTTTCTGTACTTTAACACCATAATATAGGCCTTTTACCCCCAGCACCAGTCTCCAACACCTCTTAAAACTGAAAACTACAACGTCAATAAACGCTGCGATGCAACTCTAAAAAAAGACCAAACGTATAAATTAATAGTTTTCAACAAGAGTTTTTCTTATGTGTCAGGAGCTGACACAAGTTATAACCAACAATCGTCCATGTGACCAAGTTTCCAAGCAGTAACTTAAAGAATGTTTCCACAAAGTGACGAGACACTGTTACGCATATTCCCCCATGGACACTATGGGGTGCCGTTCGTAAAAAATTTTATCGGCATGTTTAGCACAAGAAGCTGCTAAATCGGACAGATTTAGTTAAATTGGAGCAGATTTAGTCTCTGCGGCCTGCGAGTGTGGCGCAGAAGAGCAAACCGTCGACCATGTTGCCCTCCAATGTCTAATACATCCACAACCCCATGGACTGCAGGGCCTAACGGTTCTGGACGATGAGACAATCGAATGGCTGCTCAACATCTGACCCGAGATCTAGTGCGGCCTAGCAGTGGACAGTAACAACTCGCTCAAAATAAGAAGACTTAGTGAAAGTAGAAAAGGTTTAGTTAATTGGAACCAGATTTAGATAAATCAGATGCATCTAAATAACGAAAAGTAAACGCCCGACGGCGACAGCAGACTCTTGAGTACCCCACGAGATATCCTTTTGTATGAAGATTTGAAAGCCCTTATTTTGATACATTGCATTCTGTTATGCAAATAATTTGAGAATAGTTTATGTGGAACACCTCTTAAAAAGAGTTAATCAAGTACTATTAAAAGAATTAAACAAGTACTATTTCATGGTCACAACAGTCAGGCGCCTTCCATAAATATAAATATAACGAATGGGTTATTAATTACAGTATTATCAAAGTTATTAAGTAGAAACAGAAGTAGCGATTGTTTTTATTGCCCAAACCGGCCAGATCTCAGGTGCTA
>Ga0210059_1003652_pt1 | contig 24702 bp, 12 predicted proteins | sample Ectturendosymbi2_FD_188042 | JGI IMG/M metagenome (GOLD analysis project Ga0210059, IMG submission 188042) | Ecteinascidia turbinata endosymbiont from Florida, USA - Sample 2 (SPAdes) (version 2) | ecosystem: Host-associated > Tunicates > Ascidians > Unclassified | place: Key West, Florida...
CTCGTGGTGGTGCATATATGTGGGAGGAGCTGCTAGATGATCAACACAGTTACGCACGGGGGTGCTGGGTCGCAACCGGTCTCTCTCGGTGGATGGGTTGCTCAGATCCGCAAGGACCTGGGCGTGAGAAGCAAAACAACTGATAAAAAATAATAGCTCAGAAATTTCACAAAGATAAAAAAATTCGCAAAGATCGGAAATTTCGCTTTACAGTGGTCTATAAATCCACCACCAACATCCGTTGCTAAATTAATGGATAATCCGATTTATCTTACATCTTTTTGTGAAGAACAAGATTTGTTACCGTTCTGTTACGATCATCGCATCCGCAGACAGTCGTGACAGGTTGACTTCGTCTTTAATTTTTCGCAATGGAAAGAAGCTCTGCAAAAAAGTTGTGTGTTTTTGTTTAGAGTTCATAAGCTATGTTATGTGGCATATTCAAGCTGACCTATTAAAATTGGAAACCGTCTGATATCTTCGTAATGCTTCAAAGAAGGGGCTGGTTGGGCGGCCCAAAACCTCCAAAGAATCCACATTCGCTGGAACATCTCAAGTGAGCTACCCTACTGTACTAATACTAGTAGTGGTACTACTACTGTGCTTATTATTAGTTTTAAAAAAATTGAGAAATAACATTGGACGTATGCTGCGAAGTGATAAATGTAAATAAAAAGGTGTAATTCTTTTACGAATGTGTGCAGCCTGTCAGTTTGTTTGAGTGCAGCTGAAGAGTTACTATTTTATTGTTGTATTGTTTGACCTAGCTTACTGAGGATACGTTTGCAGTAGTAGGTCCAACACAAAAGCACGAGAAGAGAATTTTAAGGCAAAAACGATCGAAATTCATAAATTTAATCTTCTATTGACAACACCAGTTCACTAAAGAACAACTGGTTGCTAAAATCAAACGGGCTAAATCAATTTCAAAGTGATGTACTGTAGTATTAGTAACTAAGCATGATGATGATGTACACTGACCTTTGCTGGCTTAGGGCTATCTTAGTAACTGGTCAACAGCATTTAGCTTAGCGCCCAAAATATTACTAATCTTTAGATTAGGCTAGGCCTACAAAAGCTAACTTAGTATTTTAATCATCACGATGTACTCAGATGTAGTTCATGATGGTTATGCTTTTCTTAGCTAGTCCTGATATAAAACTTTAACTCTGTTTATCTTCATAGATATTTGCATCATGTTCTTACAAAAAATCGTACTGTTACTGAAAGCAACAAATCTTTACTTGTGGAAGCTCTTCGTTCAATGTCAGAGATTTTGATATGGGGAGATCAAAATGACAGTTCTGTATTTGAGTGAGTTAAACGTGTTGTGATTTTGAAATTTAGGTAATTTATTAGTTGTTTTATGATAATATATTTGGTAGTTGTTATCAATATATGTATTTTTAACTGTATATTAACTGATTTTACATACTAGTGTATTGCAAACATTTTTTTCTCATGCCTCAGTTGCTTGTTTAGTGAAGGAATTAAATAAATAATAACTCTTTTATGTCCGGGTGGTTTATCCAGAAAAAATATATACTGGGTACCATGCAGGTTCTGGAAATGTGTTGTGATCATGTTGCAGGCATACTAAATGTGCATGACATTTGAAAATTGTAAAAATGTCCAAAATTCTTCCTGCTTAGCAACCTGATGAACTTGCATGAATTTTGACTATAAAAGTAAATTGAATGCAACATTTAAAAGTGATCTTTACACTAGTATAAAGTTAAATAATATCCTCTGCAGTTCTGTGTATTTGAAATTTATTGTTTCTAGAACTTCATCAGTATTTTAAGTTTAGTATTGATTTTATTTTCTACTTGTTTCAGATTTTACTTGGAGAAAAACATGTTCTTATTTTTCCTAAATATCTTGCAACAAAATGCTGGAAACTACGTGGGTGTTCAACTACTTCAGACTTTAAACATTTTGTTTGAAAATTTACAAAACCAAACATCTTTATGTACGTGAGCTATCTTACTTAGACCGAAGTCATTTAAATTTTTCAAAAGTGAACTGCGAACCAGAATTGTCAAATGGGTTTTGGATAGTTTGTGCATAGCGTGATGTATGATTATATATATTTGTAAAGGAAATCCTGCTGAATGTGACATTAAAATACGTTTTGACTAATATGTTTTGCAAATTTTCATGTTGCTTATGTTGAACATGAGCACTACTTGTTTCAAGAGGGAGTCAAGCCTTTAGGTTTTGGTGCTGCAAAAGGAAAATTTTTTAGTTTGTGAATGCAAACATGTTTTAAATGTTACATATGTAGTTTTAGTATATGACCAAAGTTAAAAATATTTTTAATTGCGGGCAACAACTTGATTAGTATTGATAATTTTTATGATTAAACATTTCTATTATTTTAGAAGTTGATGGAAGTTGGCATGGTCATTTCTTGTATTTATGTATGCTGCGTTGTGGCCAACCCTAGTATTCAGTGTAACATTATAAGTAGAACCTTATTAACTGCTGTGTTTCGATTTTATCTAAAAAGCTGTTGTACTAAACTTTTTTATTGTTAGTGCCATAAGGTTTGAACTAAAATTTTATAGAGGCTTTTAGAATTGAACTAAATTGTTTAGGGTTATAATGAATACAACAATCTACAATTAACTGAACAGATAGACTAAAACCAAGCTTACAGTATTAAGATATGTGATAAACTTGACAAAGCTTATGATATTTGATGAAACTTTATGATTCAAGTTTGTTGTAACTACAAGTCCATCCATGTCAAGTTGGATTAAGGTGTTAATTGTGAATGGAGATGATCTCCACATTTTTCTAATATTTACTTGTTTTAAAATTGCAGATTATCTTCTGTCAAATAATCATGTAAATGATGTTATTTGTCACAAATTTGATTTTTCGGATGAGGAGGTTATGGCATATTATATATCATTCTTGAAAACATTGTCTCTGAGACTCAACAAGCACACAATACATTTCTTCTACAATGAGGTGCCTACATTTATTTTGCGTGCTTGTTTCCACAAGTTTTGTTATAGTTGGAGTTACTGATGGTCATGGTCACTATAGACAAACTGTTTTCAAACTCATTTAAACAAGATGATCTGTATAGCATACAAACGATGATACAGTTTAATAACTACCAAGTTTAGGTTGGTGCTGTGTTGCGTTAGTGGTTATAATAATGATGTACATAAAACTGTGCTTAACTCTAGGTTTGTATGACTAAAAAGACATTTTATAGGCTTCTTCATGAGCAGAATATGTAAGTTTTCATAATGTACATGAAAACTTATTCTGGAAGTTTTTACTTTCAAACAGTTAAATGTATTGAAATGTATTGTGAAAGCAAAACAGTTGTGCTTTGCTTAAAAATAAGATTTAATTACACATGTTCACCCTTTTTTTAAGTATTATGTTTTTGACTAATGCAGAAGTTTTTGGTATTAACCTGCCACAGTTCTAAACATTTTTTGATGAGACAAAAGAGCTAAAAATCATACTGACAATTTATGATTGCAACGAATGTGATTTCATGAACATGTCTTAAACTTAACCATGCAGAAATCTGTATATATATTTGATGCATGGTATGTATCAGTGGATTGTGATGCATTTGATCCAATACAGCAGACAGAGCATTCATTACTGATTGTTGTGGACTGAATCATTTTGAAATGATGCATCTCTGACACTGCAATATTTGAATTGAGAATGTACCTCTGACACTCAGCAATAGTTTAGGCCAAGCACAAACATGACTCACAGGCCACATTGGAGCTTAAAATTTTACAGCAGGGTGGATTTCAAGCAGATAGATGGGTTGTGTGTGTAAACTAATATGAATGAGATGTAAAAATTGAACTGGTTTTATTGATATAATTTGGACTAATTCAGCAGGTCTGATTAAAGAGCTCAACAGGCCATATGTGGCCCATTGATCCTGCTTTGCCCATATCTGGTTTAGACTTTAGTACTGTGGCTGTCAACCCTTCCCTACTTGTAAGCACCTGAGTATATTCAGTTTATTCTCCCAGACTCCCAAGCACCAAATTATTCAGTTCAAGAAAATGCAACATCTTGAATCATTGGCATAATGGTGAAATTCTATTTTTTAAATCAGCAAACAGAAAATGTCCCAGTAGTGCAATTGCTACCTTAGCCAATACTTGAATGTTGTTGACCAGTGTTGCCATATAAAAAGAGGCTAAATCTCACAAACCCCAGGTTAAGACCTACTTAGCTGGCTGAAGTTATCCCAGCCCTTGCACTCAGGCAGGTTTCTTGATCAATTTAGGAGTTGTTTTGGTAAAACTGGCTTTTTGATGGGGCACTGGGTTTGGATTGTAGAAAAGCAGCAACAATTTTTAAACCACACTGGCAAGCATGGCTTAGAAGGTTGAGAGCCTGATTTGCTGTGTGTTTCCAAATAAAGCATTGGAGAAGCCTTTTTTCAAACTACAGTAATCATGTGTTTGCAATGGTATGAAAGGTATGACTCAGAAAATCACAGCCTGTTTATAAATATGATACAAATTTAACTGAAAGTTTTCATCAAAGGGTCTAGCTCAACTATGTCCAACCTGTGGCCCAGTTGAAGGCTTTATTGTTGTGTATGTACAATATTAATGATAACCTTTCCTTATTTTGATGATCTTAAAATTGATTATTTGACATTTTTGATGCAATGGTCCTCAGTGCTAACCTATGACGTCTGAATTATGAAGTGGCAGATTTCCATGTGTCCAGTGAGGTGGTTTATATCGAAATTGAGATAGTGATGGACTTGAATCCCTCAGGTTGTTCTTGGTTGGCTTCTTCAGGTGGTTCTCATTAAATATGAAAGCTTAAGACTGTAATTTCGTTGGCTTCAAAAACATTCATCCACAGCATACAGTGGTCATTTTATCAACAAACGTTTCCTTGTTCTTAAAATATCATGATATACTGATGCCACTCGTGTAAAGCTACAAATAATAATTTTCTGTACCATGTTTGGAGAAAACTGATGTTGCGATCGCTATGTGCATTGTTTTATTTCTCCACATAGAAAACATTTATGTTTTTTAGCACACGGACGACTTTGCTTTGTATACCGAAGGAATCAAGTTTTTCAATCATGCAGAATCAATGGTGCGCATAGCTGTTCGCACCTTGACTCTCAATGTTTATAAAGGTAAGAATCCATTTTTAGGAATTTCGTTTAATACGTGTACGTGGAGACTTGTGTTGCAAAGCAGTTTTAAGAATACGTTTCAGAACGTAATTAACTCATTGCAGCTAGCATTGTGATCCTGCAATCATATCACAATCTGTCGTTGGGACGTTAGGTTATCATAGTAATTAGTTAATTGAGCTCTGAAAAGTTAGACATCATAAAAACGGCTTATACCACTAAACACAGAAAATTTTAATTGAAAATGAAACCGTTGTGCTAACTTCTTAACCTTACAAACCCGACTTAGTGTTGGTCGCATCCAACATGCTGTTCTTGCCCGCGACATTCGTAACAGCTACTGTATATTGTTGAGTGAGTTCTTTTGATTCAGCACTAATTTTTTAACTGAAGTTAAAGCGAAGACTTTTTTGCCCACGCAGTAAATGACAGTGCCATGCTACATTTCATTCGAGACAAGACAGCCGTGCCGTACTTCTCAAATTTGGTTTGGTTCATTGCTGAGCACGTCCGACAAGTGGATGCGTGTGTTCGCAGCAACAATGAGTAAGTTAGTTTTCGTGTGTCTTGGCTGTTAACTTCATTGCTAATACCCTGCTTATTATACAACGTAGGTTTATCAGAACAAGGGTAAATTTCCAGAGTAAAAACCACGGTTTTATACTTTTTTGCGATCGCCACGCACTTACTGTGTCGCCGGAAATATCAAACTTGCTAAGAAGCTTTGCCACGAAACAAAATCATCCCTATCCAACGGGAAAAATATTTGTTAATGCATATTGCGTGTGTTTGAGTTTTCTCACGTCATATCTAGTATGTCTGCCAACTGTGTAACGTACAGTGTATATTTAAAAAGGGCTCAACAGGCAAACGTTCTCAAAGGAAATAAAACAAAACAAAAACACACTGGAACGTGTCGGCCTGCCAACGACCGGTCTTCATAAGGGCGCAAAACAAGACTCAGCAGTATTCGAATAATCCCAGTAATGTAATCAAGACATTATGCCCAAAGCACACCCGGGCTAAGGTTTTTTATTTTAGGTCAATCGGTAGTATATTTTGCTGTGATGGCGTGCTCCGCCAAGGCACTGTATTTGGTATAACATTTTTCACGTCCTCTTTCGCGATTTTGTGTTTATGTGTCTGTGCAAACGGGGAATCATTAGCTCTATTCACTGCGCATTAGCTTCTAGAACATTCTTTGTTTAGTGTAAATCGTCAAGCTGTTGAAACTTCTGCATGTTTCAGAATAACTTGCTTTTATTGCTTCATTACATTTAGCTTGCGCCGCTTGTTTTCTTGCAGTAGTTTGACAAGTCCTTATTTTCAGTCATCAGAACAGCGACAAATTAAGAGATTTGGTAGCGGAGCACTTGGACCACCTTCATTATCTAAATGACATAGTCACTTTGGATAACGACATGCTGAACAAAGTCCTAATTGACCATCTGCTTCACCGCCTCTTCCTTCCACTCTATGTCCGATCGCTAGCAGATGGGGCTCCTGGGAATGATAACGTGAGTTACGCCGCACTTGCCTTGTGTAAGTAATTGATACGAAATGTGTATGAGTTTGCGTTCGGTTCGAGTGAATACCTTCAAAATCAGTTTTATGCATCTTCAGAGCTCGTTAATCTGCTTATTTCAGAACAGCGTATTTAAACAACTGGGATGTGCGTTTGAAATTCCCCACATTCTTTTTTATTTCTATTCTATTCAGTGTGTGGGACAGGTTATTTAACAAAAATCAGAACTTTGTAATCATTGGCTTTATGTTGATACTCACTGGCCAACGTAACAGTGGGCAATGTTTCAACTTTTCTTTTTTGCAGGTCTTATCAGTGGGCATAGTACCCCTATGCCCTTCCGTTTATTCAGGGGTATTTGGGGTTCGTAACAATAACTTTTACAAAGTGTTCGAATTTTTTATTTTTCTGCCAGCTTGCTAGCTGTGTAAATTACCGTGTGGTCTGCATAGCTCATAAGGAGTAAGAATATCCCCACGCAATAGCACCGTAGTAAACGTCACTAAACGAATAAGACAAAGTAAATCAGGTTATGCTGCTACCTAAACAGGTGCGCTGGTTGAAAGCTATAATACCCAAGGGACAGCAAGCATCTCTGTCAAATTTTGACTAAAACGCAGATGAGCAGTGTTTGCTTAAAGTACTGTATTGATGCAAATTACGTGCGCATTTCATCCTAATACTATTGTTCAGTCTGTTTTTTGGTCCTTGCGAAATAGATGCTGTTGCCAAAAATTATGTAAAATTTTAGGAATGACTGATGCCGTTTGTATTTATTGCAATGCAATGACAATCTTGTAAATTACAAGCAACATGTGTTGAATAAACAATTTTCAACTTCAAAGTTTTTATCAATGATCGCAAGACCTTGACATGCGCGTTTTGTTATCGGCACAAGCTCTCTGCGCAGTAAGGCTGTTACGATGAAGCACCAGTTTTATTGCATTCTAATCTTGAAATTTCTTTTTAAATGCTGCGAGCGGAAAAGTGCATTTTATAACTCACTTCCAGTAAAAAGCGTGTGGTTTGGAATGCAATGCCAATGACGGCTGCGCTGATAAGGTTGAACAGGCGTAGATGAATGAATTCTGTTTTCAAAGTTAATTTTCAAGCATGCATAAGTTCAGAAATGTTACTCATAGAGCAGGTTGCATGCGACATCAGTCTTGCTTAATTGCACTTACGAAGCAACGTAAAATTTGCACGTTTACTTGGGCGCGCGCCTTTTTTTCGATTGCTGACTGTCAGTTTGTGTAAGAAATGTCCCTAAGATTTTCCGTACAAGCGTTTATGGATTTGTTTATTGAAACTACCACACCTACATAAAATTTCACGCTGTTTCAGGAAAAACCGTTCGTCAATTCGATCACTGCTCTTTTCCTTCTGTCGCAAGTAAGTCAAATAGCAAAGATTCATTTGTTCTTTTCAATACATCTCGGTCGATTTTGTCGTCTGCTCGTTTCAGCGAAATTGAGTTGCGTTTTTCGCCGAAGATCATTCAAAGATCCCTACCTGCGGCGTATGGTCGCTTGACCTATTTGGTTGCTGAAAAGTGCGTTTCCTGAAACAAAAAGCAATTTCCCGGCGGGCTTTGCCCACCATCGAACAGTAAATTATACCGCACCTGTACACAACTTTGTTTTACTTGAAGGTGTTTCTGATTATCCATTACGAGCCACTCGTGCACCAGCTTGCTGAAGTTGTGCTCAACAGGAATCTGGAATCGCTTTTTCAAGCGTCGGTATGTCTGAGAACCAACAGTTGTCTTTTGGTTTTCTGTTACTGTTCTCATTGAATTGCAAGCTTTAAGAATGTCATCCCATTTAGTTTCTATTGCGCAAGCTTACTTTTTTTTTTAAATCTAATGTTAGAAGCATTGGAAGGCAGATCAATTGAGCTGTTGTTCGTTCATGCTATGAATTGGTTGATTTCAGGCGTAGTAACAGTAAGGAATTTTGTATATTGGAGGCTTACAATTTTTAGCGTTTTCTTAAACTTCCGTTGAGGAACTGATTTCAAAATTTTTCGTGCTCTGAGTGGTAGGAGCGGGTTTTATGTCCCGGTATATAACGCAGTCTCTCATCCGTATGTTTTCGTTTCCTGTGCATGTGGTACAAAAACGGAATTCATGGTGTGTTAACTGTCCTATTAGAGCCATGTGGCATGCCAAAAACAACCAATTCTTGCGTTTGATCTAACCCTGTATGTTAAGTGCAGTTAATTTCAAGTTTGTCGTTCCCCTCGCATTCTTGTGAAAGGACCTCACTTTAAAGATTGCGGTGAGATCAGTGTTTCTTAATTGATGCAACACAAAAAAATTCAATCTGCAGCTATCCAATTAGTATTCATAATAATATAAAGTCGCTTCATCCCGATCTGTTTATTTAGATTCCAGCACTCAGTTCTTCAAACGTTTGCGCTTCAAACCTTGGTGTTTATTCAGTCGCGTTCTGCAGGGCAGGGCGCATTTCCTTGTTTGTTTTTGACTGTCTGTCCCAATGCTCCGCATCGCCGCACTTGGCAACGCTTGGTCAACCGAAGGTCACTCAGCTCGCTGGCAGAGCGCTCGGGAGCAAAAATCGTCTGCCGATCGTAGTGCTGCTTTGCCTCGCTCCTGCGTTGCACATATGTTGAAGGCTGGGAAGGAATGCGCGCGTGTTATTATCTCCCTACGAAAGTGTGAACCATTTACACAACTTCGAGCTCGCTTTGTGTTGAACTGGGCCGATTGCCTGAGGTTGTCGGTCAGCAAACTTTTGCCATTGTAGTAGGCTAAGGTAAAAACATCTTACTCTTCTAACCTAGCGAAGATTTTGAAAATGTAATAATCAGCAATCGTAGCGTGAAGTCATGAAGATGCCACAAATCATCTTAAGCCACAACATGGGATTGCATATTTAAAAAGGAAATTTTCTCATTAGAAAATCGTGCTTACAAACTGTTGCCTAGCCTTGCCGATGCAGACTAATGTATAAGCCAGTGGTGTGCAACACATGTGGGGATGTGTGCCAAAGTCTTTCTTATGTTCTAGTGCGATGCCATATCATGTTCAAATAAGCGAACTTTGTGAGCCAAACGGCATTGTAAGCAAACTTCTTTGTCAAACCAGACAGCAACACTGCAATAGGCTGCTTAGTTTCTTCGTTACTAGTTTCTGACAAGAGTTAGCTGTGTAATGGTACAAGTACCATCACATGCAATCCCGGGTTCCACAAATGAGAGATAAGGATCTCTGGAAAGTATATAAGGACAACGCACCCTAATAGCAGTAGAGTGATCGCGGCGCGTGATCTCTATTGCTACTCAACAGCTGTATGTGAATTAACTTGCTTGCTGATTTAACTTACCATGACATCAAGCGGATTTAGTGTGATTTACGCTAAACAGAAAAATCACCGTTTTCCTAAAATTGCTCGCGCGCTCTTTAATAAAACTTTTTTGTGTGCTGTGCGCCCCTGATGGAAGCGTTCTCATTGCCAGTACAACGCGCGGGGCGTATAATGTGAACCAGCATTTGTTGACCGTTTTATTACTTTATGATGTACCATTGCAGCTTGCTACTTCATTTCACAATAAATGCAATATGGCGAAACGACGAACCAGTTTCACTCGCAATACTAACATCCATGGCTTAGTAAACTGTGATTGCTTTTACGAAAATTAGGTCGAAGCTTCAAAAACTTTGTCTTTCTATAATCACGTATGTTTGTGATTGATGTTTTGAAGGTGAAAGTGTGTTGGTTTTAGCTGTTATCACAAAAAATGTGTTACTTCTCAGTTTGTGGAACACAAAGATCTTCTGCAGCAGCCGGAAAGCTTGGAAAAACTGCTTTCATCAAAAAAACTTCGCAAAAAACGAAAGGAACGTCGTCCGAATTTCAGAAATTTGGGTAAGATATTGGTGTGCATTGACAAATAAATTCTTGCCTACTGTAAATATCCTGATACTGACAGCAGGTTTTTTTTAAGGAAAATGTTAAGTACCCGGTGTAGACATGTAGGGACCCGATTTTTCTTATTCTCGGGACCCGGTTTTCTCTGATTTTAAGGACCTGATGATATTTTTCTCTGATTCTAGGGACCCAATTTTCAGTTCTTGGGACCCGAGTCGGGTCCCTAAATTGCCTTAAAATACACTGCTGATAGTTAAAGTCATCATAAAGTTGTTAACAAAATAAGTTGTTAATATGTGATTTTTTCCTTTTCATTACGTCCTACTTTCTACTTAAAAGACTGCATCAGCTGCCTTCAAACGTTGGGATGTTGATTATTTCCTTTCCAAAATGTCCTAAAAGGCTTTATACTGTACATATATCACTACGTCGTTTTGTGTTCCACGAACAGGATACTTCTTGTTCGATACCTCGTTGCGATCGTGTCGATCTGACAGTCGCTTCAAAAACGTTTAAACCAGGGGTTCTCAAACCGGGGCGCGTTGCACCTCCAGGGGTATATTTGGAGTTCTTGTCACGAAACTCATGCAGACAAATGGCTGAAGCTGTATGCACATGACTGCGCATGAGGGGGTGCGTTCATTGCGCCCGGCCTGGGCTGAACAGTTGATTGAGACCCGCAAGTTACCGATGACGTTGGTGCGCTGCAGTGCAAGACTCTGTTTTACTTAAGTTCTGACATCACGTGTGGCGTGTTGTTGAGGTGTTGCTAATTTTGTGCACTATACTGTTAAACACAGCTACAAAAGACCTGCTGCGGTACACTGCACAAAACCTTGAAATGACTGGCACATAAATTAAAAACAAACGTAAATTGCTAAATTTAAATTTGTGCGATGCCTCACAAATTGTTGAAGAGGTAGTGTCCACATTTGAGAAGAACGAAGTGTTACATTACACAAAATTTGCATGATTTGTTACTACAATGGATTGAATGAGATTTGTGTAGGCCCACCTCCACTGTCATGAAGGCATTGCTTTAAACCAGGGATCTCCAAACTTTTTTGCCAGAGGGTCACATAAGCTACTGCACAGCAGTGCGAGGGCCGGACATCTTACGTAACGTGATTGTTTCGAAATAAGTTACATTCTACCAAATCAACAATGTTTCGTAAACATATTGTTTTTTTATTTATCGACAAAATGTCTGTGCGGCCAGATGAAATGCCCTTACGGGCCGGAAGGCATGGCTTCGCGGGCCGTAGTTTGGAGACCCCTGCTTTATACCTTTTGTTTTATTTCTAGAGGGGCGAAGTATCCAAAAATTAAAGAAGCAAGGACAATAGGTACAACTAATGACACACACAATCCTTTAACAAAAACGTCAGCAGTCTCCTAAACAACAATAGCCTTGAATTAGCCTTTGTAAGACAGCAAAGCATCATCACTTTACAACAGTTGTGATGTTTGCGAAATGTTATCATTCTTGCACTGCGTAAGTGATAATTTTTGTGTCAAGGGTTTTTCCTGAACAAGGCTCATTAGCTGTTCATTGAAAGTTAGCCAACTTACTTTCAATTACAGCTGCAAGTAATCTACTGCAAAAAATTGTAGCATGACCTTGCCCAACAGCTATAATGGCCTACAGAATATGTCGCACAAACCACGACTTGCTCGCGACAAAGTCTTCAACCAACAATGCCAATCAGGTAGGCCGGGTCATGCCGGCCTAAACAGTGTTGCAGTACAGCAGTTTAGTGGCCTACCGCACTGGGCCTACTGAAGACTAGATGATAAATTGATCTTCCGCAAATACAGTGTGTTTCACCTACCCACAAACTATTAGCAATTGTTCTGTGGACGTTCTGCATCCTTTCTTTACCTCAGTACAAAACAGTGTCTACGAGTACATCCCATCACCGCTCTTTCCCGAACCCAGAGCATGAGTCTGTTGCGTCAATATAGAAACAGGTTCTACTCGAACGCAGACCATACCAGACGCATCAGAAAAGGACGTGACGTCACAAAACCAGACGCATGCGCCCCAAAAACGCACAGGACGCATGCCGTGTGTGTATAGCTTAAACCTGCTATTCAAGTAGCGTTGTTATTTCCGCAACATGGCTTTGTGTTTAGGCATTTTCAGTGTTGTTGGTAATATATCAAAATTGGGATCACACGTTCACACCTCATGTAATATGATCTTCATTGTGTTTTTGCTGAAGTTTCCTTTGATATCAATGAGCTTGTTGCCAAAAAGCAGACTCACCTATCTCGTATGCTTGGGTTTTTGGGCTTGTTACAATACATTGTCGGCTTGATTGAATTATTGCTTATTCACCTCGGATTGAATTGATTTAAATGTTTTTGTGTGCTTTTTTAATTAGTAATAATCACTAATAATCGCATACATATTTCATATTACAGTAAAAAAATATCTAAAAGTAAAATTTTTAGAGGGATTTTAATGTGTTGTTGATCTATGTACGGGGAAAATGAGTAAATTGTGCAGATGATCAATTCGACTGACTTCTATTACACGCGACCTATGAAAAGGCTCAAAAGGTACCGATGAACGAAAAGTTAGGGAACCGCTGGTACAAACGTTTTTGCAAATTTCTGCAACATGCTGGCTTGCGCTGCATGCGCTTTACGGTGTCCAGAACCTATTATTTGAATGACACAGACGTTTCAACACCACTCTATAATAAGTGTCACATGACAAGCCGTCTTCGTCAACGTGTATGGTTGAAAATCTTTATCTGTTGAAAGACTGAATATATATGAAATACGCATGTTCCTGATCAGCCTAATTTACCAGATGTATTGATGTTTTGATCCCACTTGACTTGGTTTGAAGCCTTGTTTAGGCGCTTACTGAAGGGCTCACACTCAGCAGTCGCGTGTGTCGATGGGCGGCACCTGTTGCCCATCACCCTTGCATTGCAGTTACGGTGCTTATTGAGTATTGCGACGTTAGGGTGGTGTTGCAACAACCTATTGAGACGCTAGGGTGGTGTGGCAACAATGCTGAACGGTTGCATTTTCTAACGCAATCAGCTTTGTAATATCTCTGCATAACTGCCAGGTCAGCATCTTGCAGAGAGACCTTCTTCCGGTGTTAACTGCTGCTAAGTTTCGATCTCGTTTAACAGGTGCACATTTGGAAAACCTTAACGCATTGCACTGCAATAAACTTGTGCTTTGAACTTTTTTCGCTTGTTGTTGTGAATAATGGATTGTCTTTTCCGGTTTCGCTGTATTGCTGAAAGCCAAACAATTCAAAATAGGATAGTGGGTTTGATTCAACTCTTCCGGAGTAATTGTGGAAGAGTGAATTATTCTGCTTTGCCCATTCCTAGCAGCAGTGCACATTGTCGTGAGGTGCGAGATGGCGGATCAGAGGGTTGTCTATTTAAAGTTGAAAGTGTCCACTGAGCGACGTATCATTGATTCGCTTGACAATATACCTTCTACTTTCTTGTAGATTCGGACGACGAGGGTGAGGTCGAAGCGAGTAGTCCAGAACCTGATTCCAACGCTTTGCCTGTTGGCATCTCCAGCGAAATATTTCAGAGGGAATTGAACCTTGCTGCTTCCGGTAAAACGCTTGCTTGCGACGTTGTGGTTCTTTCTCTGTCAAATTGATCCTTCATTACTGACCCGACAGAACTAATTTTTTTCTTGTCAGTGATGATTGCTGGCAAATCAAACCGAGGCCATTATTCGTGTTTTTCCATATTTCACTGCAGTAGCATTCTCCCTCAAAAAGTGTAGTGTTAATAGCATATTGTCATTCTTACCATGTTTATTGTGCCAGTCGACGTAATATAAGAACTTCAAAGTATGATTTACTGAGAGACTGTTAAAATTAGACCAACATTAGCCAGCTTATGATCATACGTTTTCAGAACATAAATCTGCCTTGATTGTCAAGCGCATTTTTTCATATTGTTTCGCTTTCACGAAACCTGAGAGCTTGTGATACCTAAGTTACCTCATCTATAGACTTACGTGCAGTAGCGTCGCACGTATATAGGTCCGCCCCTCTAATTTTTGAAAAATTTTTCGCACGACGATATTTTTCGATGTCCACAATCAATGGAGGTACGAGACAGGGAGTTGGCGGTGGAAGATAATCTGGCAACAGCGGCCCAAATGTCGATGAAATTTTTTAGCTCTTCACTTCGATAAAGATACCTGAGCTTAAGATTTTCGGTCAGCGTTACGTCCACGCTTGTTAGACCCGTTTTTTAACTTGATCAATGAACGTGTCATGCAGACTTGTGTAATTTCGTATGGTTGTTCAGTTTGTTGTAAACAGATAATTAACGGCTAAAGATTTCCATATGTAATCTTCACAGCTTCAGCAGCATCGTCAGGTTCGTCTCTAGAAGCCAGCGCTGCGTCTCTTGCGCCAGAGGGAGCGGTCACGCCAGACAGGCAGGTTTGGGTTCTATTTCGTGACAAAACCGGTCAAACGGATCGCGGTGCGTTTGCAGAAAGTTGATAGATTTCTGGTTTTGAGCAGGCGCTGGTACACAAATGGATCCGTTTGTAGTTCAACTTTTATTAAAAATCTGAAGTGTGGTTTGCTGTTGTTTTTCCTACTTATTCGTGAGTTTTGTAATCGTCTTCTTCGCTTGCACAGGCCATTTCTCGACACAATATACAGCGCTCTGAACTGCACTGAGAGCGACCACACGGCCATATTTGCCCTGTGTCTTCTCTACGCCATGCTACAGAACAAAGGTAGGCCCCCAACGCCAAAGCTGTTGCTCTCTATTTTTGCTTCTGTTGCTCATCTTGGCAATAACAAACGGTACTGTTGAGTCGACAGCTGTCGGGGAGTGGTATGCCCATTAAAGTGGCCAAGAAGCTGATGTCACGCATGCAGCAAGCTTTTTTCAGGTAGTTACTTGTTTTGGTCAGAGAAAACGGGCTTGCCACAACTAAAGGTCCTATTGTGAAAAAATGTACTGTACGTTCTTCTTGCATAAGCTGATGTTTATTGTTTTTTAAATATTGCAAGACGGTCGTTATCGAAAAGGTATACTGACTTCATCAAACCACGCATGTTATAACCCAGGAATGCCAATTCACGGTTCGCCGCGTGACACGAGTGCGAGGTGTCGAAGCTACTTTGTGAGTGTTTTGGGTGGGTAACGTTTGTCAAAACTCGAAGGATATCCAAACTGAATTCCAAACTGCATACAGCCCAAAACGGAAAGTCGCCAACTTCGTTCCCGACGCTCTGATCCTTTAATGAAGGCATTAAATCGTCAGGAGAAAGTTCGCTTAGTGAGGTTACAAAACTTGCAGGTTATCATTGTGACATAAGAAAAAGTATTAAGTTCGTTGTCAAAAATTAGAGTGCTTTGGTTATTGGGGTCTATCTTTTGTGAGGTTAGTTGATAGTTCTGGCCACTATCCTGTGTGCGATAAAGGAACTAATATATGCAGTTTTTCTACCTTAGTAATTTTTGACTTGAAAAGATCAAATCTTAGCAGCAGCATCATAGGTTCTTGTGGCAGTGTAGATTACAAGTTTACAAGCTGACTTGCAAGGAAACGCAAAAACGTTTCTGCGTTTGGTAAAAGCGCTAACTGCTTGGTATGGTAACTACAACGAGCAACGTATTCAAATCAAAGCAGGTTTGGATACAATTTTTGTGAGAACGATTGCTTTGTACAACGTATGTGTATGTGGAACCAACTGATGCTTTCACTGATTTCTTTTGTTTTCTTGTTGCTGACTCGCTCAGGCACAGGTGAGCTTTATTTTCTTCGACTAATTCTCTTCTGCTTCTGCCACTTGCTGTTGATTATTCAGCAAATGCACACTGGTCGCTTAAAGCGATGTTTGCGACAATCACATGCCGTGAATGATTTACAATTATCGACTAACTTTAATTTTTCAATGCTTTTCGGAATGAAGGAATGAACTCTTTTTAAGCAATGTGTTCATCAGAATACATTTCTAGCCGCATGAAAACAACACCGCTGTACATCTGTGACTTGTTTCAACATTAAGTTTCATCTTAGAACTCACCAGCTGAAAAACCTAAGGTTTAATGTTTCCCTTGTGCTTTAAAATGAATTGGTTTACTGTACGGCAGATGTTAGCTGTGTTGGGCGCAATATTTTTTAATAAGTTAACGACACTTGGAACGCCATCTGTCACTTGCCCTGATATGCGATGACCTTGTCTGAACTGGAGGCTGGAGAACAGGCAAAAAAAGGAAAGCTGAAGCGTTGTGTGGAGTGTCTGGGTCGATCAAACGTGACCGAAGCTCTATGAGCTGTTTTCAAGATTGCGTGACTGTGAATGGTCGTAGTGGAATTTTCATGATCGTCAAAATTTGAAACGCATGTTTCGTTTGTGATCGCCGAGCTGTATGTTCACTGCAATAACTAAGCTACGTCATTTACATAGTTTGTGATTGTTACTGTTGCATAAATGATGGGGGGATGAAACCGCGATGTCTGTCGTAGGCTGCAGCGAACATGCGAGAACAGAGGGTGAGTGAACTTTTGTCACGTACCAGCGGAAGCTGCAGCAGCGAGGTTCGCCTCCATTTAATCGAAAGCTCGCGTCCAATCCCACGTGTGGTCAATGTTCTTGTCAGGCTGCTTTGTACTGATTTTGAGACTCGATACTGGCGCCCGTTGAATTATGCAGTTGCTAAGTAGTCTTCATAGCCACGGTTCTCAACCTTTCCAACCTGCCGATATCCAAACACCAAAATGTTAAGTTGAAGAAAATGAAAAACCTTCAAAGCTGACGTGATGGGAGAAATTCTGATTTCAGTTTTAGACTCAGCGAACCGAAACTATGCTAGTTATGCATTCGCGTTAGTAGTCCATACTTTTATGTCGTTATTTATCGAAGAGGAGGCTGTAACTCACGCACCCCAGGTCGGGAACAACCGCTAAATAGATGCAGTTCTGTTCTGTGGATACATAAAATTGCCATTGAAACAGAAGAAAACTTACGTGCATGCAGGCAAAATATGTTCTGCTGAAACAAGTGGAACTGCCAATTATCAGCGCGGCCGTGTAACAAGCGTTCATCCTCTTGAATGTTTTTCACCTTTGTTATACCCTTGTATGCTTTCTTGACCTATTTATCCTGTATATTCCAATTCCGTAGGGACGTGAAACTACGAACAGTGGGATGGTTAGGTATGCATGAATTACTTAACGTGCAGTTGTTGGTTGCCATAGTTCTAACAGCTTCGCTTTGATTAACTGCTGTCTTCAACGGTTTTCCATCTTAAAATTACGTGTGTTTTAAGTAATTTCGACCTGGTGACAGTTGATGTTTCAATCTAAGTAAACGTAACGCAATTTGTTGTTTAAAGGTTTTAAAAATACTTTTTGTGTGCATCGACTGTAAGTCTTGGCTAACATACTCTCATTACTTCGTTGCAGGCATAAACTGTGATTTAAAATGCATCGTTCAACTTGGAATGAGCGGCGGTGACAGTTCCAACGAATCTTACTCGCACTGGTTGGTCGAACGGCTGCTTAGGATTATAAGCAAAGCGGTGCAGTCAGGTATGTCGCTGCCGTGCTGTCTGTTTTGTTAGATATTACAAAAACAAGATATTGTCGCAAAAGAATAGCAAACGTTTGTCCAGCTTCGCAGCTTTTTCAGTCAGGCGGCACCAATTTTACGAAGAGCTATCATGATAGCAGGTAAATTTTATTTTTCCTTGTGAATCCTATTGCTATGCACTGAAGATGATAACAGTTGTTATCGAAACGTTTGCAAGATGTCAGTTGTATCGTTTGCTTTGGCCGTAGTATTTATTATACCAGGTTAATGTGGTTTATATGTAATAGTTTAGCAGACGAGAAGAACGGTTTTGTCTTAATCGGTTTTTAGCAGAGCAGATAAAAGTTTCTGTTTCCGTTTCTTGCGTAAATTTTCTACTCTATGAGTGTTTCATCATTCAATCTGAAGTACTTTAACACTTAAATTCACAAACCGGTTTGAGTCGGAGATGGTGGGCATGAGCTTCCTAATTGTAAATTGAAAAGAACCCAGCGCACGAACTTCTCCCACCCGCATTTCTATCTGAACTGCACGAGGTGCGCATGCTGCTGCAGGAAGCATTCACTAAGATGCAGATAAAAGTTAGATGCTCGTAAGGTTGAAGGAACGCTTCCGTTTGTTCTAAGATACTCAGTCAATGAGATACTTTGACCAGCTCTGTAGCAAAATTTTCACAGCAGGATATTAAGCATCATATGGTTATTGTGTGAGCCAAACAAGAGGGAGCCAGCACTATTGCTGTTTTACTACTTCTGTGCAGAAAGCAAAATCCGACTTGCAACTCTGCGACTGACAACTGTCTTGCTGAAACTGCTTGGGATGAAAGAAGGCGAATGCGTTCTCCCCGAACATCACATCGCAAGCATTGAGGTACGGAATCGAGTCCGGGCAACATGTGAGAGTTAATTGAAACCAGTCATGTCGACCTTAGCCATGCGTCTGTTTGACAGAAATCAAGAGCTGAAAGTATGCAGAATCTTCAGAAGAGTCTTCAGGTCTGTGGGTTTATTATGTTACGAGTTGCTGTGATTGAACCGTTCATTTGCACAGCATTTCACCGAGCGCTTGCTTGCGGGCTGGTCGCAAACTGTTGAATGCATGCGAGCACCTAACGCATGTGATTTGATTGCTTCGTAGTTAGAATCGTATTCCATTTAAGGGTTGGCATGACCTCCGCGTTTTGGACGTTGCGTCGCTACTTATCACATGTTTTTTTAATGCGGCAAGATTGGAAATGGCCGGAAGTGAAGGAATCTGTAAGGTTCGATAGTCTGTTGAGAACATCGAACACCTTGGTTTCTTTGTGTTAAAAGTTGAGCAAAATCTGTATTCTTATGCGATATCCGAAAAGTCACTAATCTCTGATCTCGTTAATGGTGTGAGTGAAGTCTGTGGTTAATGCCAAGATGTGACTAGTTAAGATGGGGTCCTGACCATGCTCTCTGCGTTCATTCAGTCGAAAAGACCAAGTTGCACCAGAAAGGTGACAACCTGTGATGCTTGTTATTGTAAGATTCTTTTCGCAGGAAGAAGAAATGTTCCTGGACATATTCGAGGACGAGTACAGGACCTTTGTGGTAATTCATTGGTGACATCATTAAACTGTAGGCCTGCGGTTGAATTGCACGTCCCAGAGCACGCGCTTATCAAGTTGGTGGACTGAGTCCCCCTTCCGTCAGGCGGGTGGGGGGTAATACTGAAAACTTTTATAATCGGTATTTCTTTTTTTAACTTCGTGCTCGGCGGTAATGAATGTGTGCGAGGGAAGCTTCAAGCACGGTGCTTTTTTTGGCTTGTTGCCACCAGTGCATGGTTAATTACGAAAGTTGCTGAGTGGCCCACCGACGCAGAATAAGCGAAGATGAATACCTGACCAATGTCTGCGGCCATTCGTGACCCGTGACCGAGGATACGAAGCTAATACAATGAAGCTTTGTTTTCGTTAGTTAAAATGTATTCGCTTTGGAATTAAGTGATCAAATATCACTTCTCCGGTTGGATGAATTTATTTATAAATGCATCGTCGAACCTCCAACTTTGCTTCCGAATTGGCAATAAGCTGTCACGTGGTTGGTGCGAGGCAGTGGCAATTGAGATGCGTGCTGCAATGTTGACAAAGCGCCGTGTGTTTTTACGTTCAGAACAAGCGGTTCAATGTCGAGTATCTCATGATGGACTCTTCCCTTCTTTTACCCCCCACCGTTACCCCCCTCACTGGAATAGAGTTCACGAAGCGACTCCCGTGCGGACCTTCCGAGTCGATAAGAAGGGTGAGTTGTGACTCTTGTGTCGATGTAGAGCTGTCGCTTAAAACTGATCTCTTTTGTTGATTGACGGATCCTGATGTTCAAAAGATCGAATCTTATTCCTCGGATTTAGCGTTTGCTCTGCCGATGCGACTGGTGCTGGAAAGTCAAGCTAGTGCAGTGTCATCAGCATTGTTGGCTGTGCTTTTGGTTGACACTCGCAATACGGGAAGGCCAGATTGCTTGCGCTTGCAGAGCAATGTCACTTACGACGCCGCTACAGTTCTGCAAGCGTCTCATCAACACTTGTTTGCAAGTGATGCTGCTGCATTGAAGCGCTGAGCATTTGACAGATCGACTGACATTTTTTATTGGCTTTTTCGCAAACCGTTCTCTTCCAGTCGATCGGCGTGTTTTTCACGTTAAGAGACCTGTCCTTGACTTTCTGCAAAGAAGTAGAAACGCAGCTTCCACTAACCAGAGAACAAGATTGCATACAAGCCGACGACAAGCTCGACCTCAGTAAGATTGTTTTATTTCACGGGTTTTCGCCGACACCTATTTATGCCATCTGCGTCGGCAAGGTTTTTCCAAAGGGGGGCAGCAGTGGTGGATTTTTTTACCAACTCGAAACTATGGGAACAACCTTCTTTTGCTTAATTCAATACGAAAATATCAAATTTCAAAATCCAGGGGCCTTGACTCCCCCTGTCACCCCCTTCCGACGCATTTGTGAAACGAACGATCCTATTGCGTACTTGTTTGGACTGGAATGCACGTGGACGTTGCATTTTTTTAAAGAGAAGGTTATTAGTTTTGCTTGTCACGATTTGGTTGGAACTATTTTATTTTGCCGCATTGTTAACACCATCTACCACTACGAATTGTCTTGCTATTATATCCCGATGGCCTAATGGTACAACTCATAACTGGCATCTTATCAGATTTTATGCTGAAAACGTGATGGAAGTTTATTAAGGTTAGCGAGGTTTGCAATTACTTTATCAGTCGCTACTCCGTTGTCTTGGCAGACTGACAGTGAAACCAACATAAAATACGAAGCGAAACCCGCTCAAAACCCCGTCGCGGAAAAAATGCATGAAAAACGTCTTTGGTCTTTTTCAAACTCAGTGATCGACAAACTTTTGTCATGATGGCCCAAATTCACCCTTTGAAAGCCCAATTTCCAACTTACCCTGCGTTCAGTGACCTGTTACTTACAGTGGTATGTTAATGTCATAAACCGTAGAATGACAACAATGCTTTGCAATGGGAAGGCCAGATTGCTTTGTTAACGTCAAACAGCCAATGTTTCAAAGTTGTTACAGTAGCCTACGTTTTAACCCATGTGACCAGCACATGATCGTAGCTCTTACATACCACTCCGCCCACAACAGAAAGTGTTGCGCGACCCATTAAAAAGTGCTAAACAACCCAGTTTGCCGACCACTATGCTAGCTGAATGAATCATGTTCCCAGTATCTGTAGCTGGGATAGTTAATTATCCAACTAGAAATGGCAGTGGAAGATGAAGCACTAAAATTGTTTTCTCATACGATTTACAAATTCGCTTAGTTGGTTCTACAAACAGCGGCGGTTGCATATCCACCCTGCATCGCAGTTCAGCTTTCGGTGTCTTTGAGTTGCTATCAAATTACCCCTCGTGCGTGGCAGATAACAGCGACTTGATAGCATGCACCGTCACCAGCAAAGACACAAAACAGCGTCGTTTCCTGGTTGTTGACTTGTATCAGTTGATCCTGGTCGAACCTGACAACAAGCGGCTTGGCTGGGGCGTCGTCAAGTTCGCCGGCTTCCTGCAGGTTGGATTTCTCTGTCGTTTTGTGCATTAACGACCGGTCGGTCTCTTGTATCTGGTAGAAACTGTGTATTGGCAAAGACAATTTATTAGCTGCAGCGGATGATTTTTCTCACATGACTGACGGTATTGTATATATTCAATGCTCTGTTGCCAACACGCGTTTGGGATTACAACAGCAGCGACGCTTTTCATGGAAAAAAGCGGGAATTGGTACTAATACAGTGGTTTTTGCAATCCTTCACTGCCTATTTTTCGATGGAAATATAGCTGGGGTCCTTGACAATTCTGCAACTCTGATTTCGGCGTCAAAGTTTAAACATTTCAACTCCAGATTAGCTTCCGTGCGTCTGTGGTGCAAGTCACGTGCTGATTGTTACAATCGAACGCATTTTCGAAATTTCGATCTCGCACTGAATTTCTCTGGAACGTTCTGAGCGCCGTCAGTGGCAATGTCAAGTTGATAAGAACGCTCGAAACCGGCGATGAGATGCCGTTACTAGCATCAACTGTTACTTGACGTTTAAGGATGTCGAGGTGACAAGTGACCCGGATGACAGTCGAACGCTTCACGTCACAATTCATAAACCATCCGGTGTGAGGAGAGAACCGATGCTTGCCGCCAATTTCGTTTTCGACGACCACATCAGGTTTGATTTCTGCTTGCGTCGAATACGCATCGCATTCGTGTCACTTGCGCAGGAACCGGCCTTGGTGTAGCCCGAGGTAGACTCCTGTGGGTTAAAAAATGCAATGAATTAAGAAGTGAAACTTTCGTGAACAGTACCCACAAGCTTGTGGACCAAATTTTGACACAAAAAAATGACTGTCAAACTTTTTACATCCACATACAGTATAAATATGTTTGTTGATTGCAGAATGCAAATCCACTGAATGCATACTCTCATGTACAAGTTTGTTTTCTGCTCGAAGAGGGTTAATGCTGTGTAGCGTCCAAAAGCAGATGGCACTATTCCAATAGAATTTCGTTAGATTTTAGTAATCGTCACTGCACCGTCTGTAAGGCTGTAGTAGTTTATGATTCGCAGAACCATTTAAATTCATCGGACAGTTCTATTTTTGCCCTAATTGTTCGGAATTACCTCGTGTAGTAGCCCAGTGACGTAGCAAGGAGGAGTGTCGAATGTAATAGAAAGCTTGCCAGATACGAAGGGTGTGCAATGAAACCGGAGTTGCCTGACAAGAGTCTTGCTGCGCGTATTTGATTCACACCTTAACGTATGCAGATGTATGGCTGCCAAGCAACGCTTAACGAAAGGTAGAATGAGAGCTCGACACCTGAAAACTCGTCGTATCGCCGTCTTGCTTGGTTTACCCCCCGATGCTCATGACGACCCGTTCTCCTCCAGTTTCCTGATGAATTCAGGTCAGTTGCTACTTCATCCTTTAAATTACGTTTTCAAGTCAAGTTTTAATGTGAACTTTTGCTCTGATGTGCTGTTTCAAAAATTTTTGAAACGTTCGTGCGTCATGCATGAGCACCATCTTGGCAGATCAGCGTTGGGTTCTCAACTTATTTCAAATTTCGTAATTCATTTATGCTCAAGGTCAACATGGGCCGAGCTCGGGCGAAAACTTTCAAGAATTTTTAAACCACCACGTCCATGATAGACTCGAGCAGTGCTTTTGTAAAAGACAAACTTGCTTGTTGTCTTCAGTAGTACTTTTATGGGTAACATCAATTGCACAATTTGGAAGCAGAGCATATCGTGGTGCTTGCTTTCAATTGTGATAAGCTGTGGACTTCGAGAGAATTATATTTATCACTAAGCCGCACCGAACTTCTTTTTATTCTAGCCGGGTTGGGAGGGACCGTGCTACTCTGTTGTGCTCGCGCGGCCTGGACTGGATTTAAAAACTTCAAACCGGCCGGGCTGGGCCTGAACCATAACGGGCCAGGCTATCAGAAAGCCTGCCCATGTAAGCCTAGTTTATGTCTCATGCTTCAGTTTCAAGAGTTTATTTATGTTTTTTTTTCACTGAGCTTCTAATGTAGCCAGAAACAAAAATTCTGTTGTTTCTGTTGAACACCAGTAAGATTGCTTTTGATTGCTGCTGCGTCTCCTTTTTACAGCGAAGCGTATACTTTGTGTTGACGCAGGTTTCCAAACGCCTCGCAATCAATTCCGGGCATTTGCCGAACCGCAAGTCCTTCGCACGGACGGCCAGAGGCCCGGTGTTGCCCTGAACCAGCGGGACTTGTCGCGAACACCCACAGCTCGCGTGCACCCCCTCCTCAAGCGGCCTGGTCATGCCGCGAGCCGCATGTCGCCGGGGAAAGCCGGGGCCAGGGTCGGCAGCCTCGGCCTCCCCCTGTCCCCTGTTACGTCGGGGGATGCTGGACGATCGGCCTCGGAGCAAGCCCCGCAAAGCGACCCCGCAAGCGAGCCGTCAGATCACCAAGGGGGTGCCACTGATCACCCGCAACCCGATTTGGCTTTGGCGTCCCCTGTGCGCGAAGAAGCGTCGGGGG
>Ga0210059_1003653_pt1 | contig 24699 bp, 15 predicted proteins | sample Ectturendosymbi2_FD_188042 | JGI IMG/M metagenome (GOLD analysis project Ga0210059, IMG submission 188042) | Ecteinascidia turbinata endosymbiont from Florida, USA - Sample 2 (SPAdes) (version 2) | ecosystem: Host-associated > Tunicates > Ascidians > Unclassified | place: Key West, Florida...
TTTGAGTCGCCATGGAAGTAAAATTATAATATCTAGCAAACGCAGGGTACGTAACGTTACAAATAGATCATCCAATTAAATGATAGCATTGGTGCACTCACAAGCTGCAGTAAATATTTTTGCTGCGAATTCTCAGCTGTGTTGACTACATACCGATACTCAACAAATACATGTGAAAAGCAATATCACTGCATACTTGAATTTGTTGCAGGTTGTTCGGGGGAATGATACAAGATATCAAGCGCAAAGTGCGGTGGTACAAGTCTGACTTCACCGACTGCTTAAGCCTACAGTGCGTCGCCTCATTTTTCTTCATCTACTTCGCCGTTCTCACCCCGATTGTTACTTTCGGTGGACTTCTCGGAGACGCAACACACAGTTATCTTGTAAGCTTTTGGTCGAATGATTTCTGTCTGCAAAAATGGCGTTATGCACCTTCTTCATACTGTATCCATTTTCTCACTGACTTGTATTGGCCACGGTTCAAAGATCCTAAATTTGACAGTAAAATCAGTTGAATCTCTTTCGTAAAATATCCTGATCATTGATAAAGTGATCTTGTTTACGTCTTCCCACTTAGAACTTGGAATTCTTATTAGGTAGCAAGTCTGGCTGGATCTAAGTATTGTGCCCCAAAAATTGCGCAAAAATGCATCATATCCCAATACTTTGCAATTCCTATGATGCGCAACACATTGTTTAACTAATGCTGACTGACATTCAGGAGTGAAATCTATTGCTACTTAAACTCTTGGTCTTTGTATGCTTGTTTGTACATGTTGGTGTTTGTATGCTATATTGTATGCACCATTGAAAGCTGTAGGTTTGCTACTAACTTTCAAGGAATCAGCCGACTGAGCTCTGTTTTCATGACTTTGCGATGATTCGTACTTGTACACATCTGCGTTTAAATATTGAATCTCCGCAAAGACGACGCAGTCGTAGCTGTCATCAATTTTTTTACCAGAAAATCGATTTCATGTACTGTATTCATCCTAAGCCCTGAAATCGTATTCAAATATAATTACGACGGAGTCTAACAGCAAAATTGTGATGTTTCCTGATTTTACCCATATGTGTATCGAACTGTTCTTATTTTACATCTGTTTAAACCAGGGGTGACGAACCTACTTGATATCGCGGGCCACTTTGTGAGTTACCGCTGTGTAAGCGGGCCGCACAACTTTTTAGTCATGCTATGAAACCTGTTAAACACGAAAAAAGTTGTTGGTGTTTCCCGCGTTCATGTTTCGCGTGTGAAAAAATTGTTCATGTTTCGGATGCTTCGCTGGCCGCACAAAATTCTTTTGCGGGCCGCATGTTCGTCACCTCTGGTTTAAACGAAGCTGTTCTGATTCAATCAATTTTGAATGACACTGTTATAATTTAGGAAAATATTTTTAATCTCACTCAATTTTGAAAGAATTTGTTATAATTTACTACTTTTTGTATGAAATATATACCGTAAATGCTCAAACGCCGAAAGTTTTTGCCCAAACAATCGCTAATTTTTAAGCTTTGGTAATGCGATCGCATCTCCGAAATCCCATATCTTATGCTTATGGTTATATCTGACCGATATAGCACCATGTGAGTTAAATGTGTTCGATTTATCAGTTTGCATGTGACCGATGTAACAAGAAGTTTGTTGCTTTACAAACGGCGCCCAATAGCTACGGCACATCGAAGTAAGTGGAAGTTACGTCCAAGCGCTCGCAAAGTCATGAAATTTTAGCGAATGCGGATATTATATTGTTTAGTAATGGGAAATGTGCTTTCAGATCCCAAACATTCCAATCTTTTTACACTTCATGCCGCTTGTCAGGTACAGGTTTTCACACTCTTGTTAAAATACTTTTCAGGGAACAATGGAGTCTATTGTGGGTGGAGCCATGTCCGGTTCGGTCTACCACTTGTTTTCTGGTCAACCTCTGACTATCATCGGAAGCACTGGTCCCATACTGGTTTACGAGAAGATTATGTTCGAGATTTGCCAGTAGGTTGCAATACTGATCCTAGCAAAAAGCTCTGGTGTCAGAAATACAATACTTAATTTCATATTTAATGTAAGCAGCAAGTACAGAAACTGACTTCGTTAGTTAAAATGAGAAATTGTATTTGTGATTATTTACGAAAACTTTTACTGGCAAATCTTTAGAATTATTTGCCCCTGGGGCTACTTTTAGTTTTAGTCTGTTCAGACGTTTTGCAAAGGGTGGTATACAAAACGAAGAAGATTCCACTGGATGCCACTGACACTGAAATCTAATACGTGTTCACACGGAAAATAATGGCTTTTTTAAGTTATGAAAGTATTTTTTCTGCAGTTTGCTGGGACTCGAGTACATTTCGTTTCGGTTCTGGGTTGGTATATGGACAGGTTTTATGTGCATTTTACTGGGTGAGTCTGTACGATCTTGTTTGCGAAGCACTTGGTTTGGGAAGATTTCGTCTCTGTTGTTTTCAATCTAACTAATTATTTCATTTCTATCAAGACTATTTCAAAAGATGCTGCAGAATAGTGGTTCTCAACTGCGGTCCCGAGAGCCGCATGTGGCTTCTAAGCACCTTTTGTGCGGCTCCCAGAAGTTTTTCAATAAAAACTCTAATATTTTGTGAAACAGACGTCGTTCTGCAATAAAACATAATGTGCCAATTGACTTGTGTTTAATTTTTTAGTGAGGCTCCCTGAAAAAATTGTAGGTCCGGATTTGGTTACCTTCAGCAAAAAGGTTGAGAGCCACTGCTGTAGAGTTAATTTCGTAATTTATGTCAACTATGTAGATGACAATATATTTTGCCGCAGTTGCGCGAGTGGGTCGTTTAAATATGCAGATTATCAGTTAAGAATCATTTTATTGCTTAAATCGCATTTTCAAATATTCTGACATTCAAAGCTTTAATGGGCATGATGTAGATCGATTATTTTGTTTGTCAACTAGCCAGATGAATTCTATTGCTAAGAAAGAAAATTGAACACAACAGCGGACAAACTTGTCCGACATTTTGATTTACTTACACTTTAAGGCCGAAACAATTTATACACGACCTTAAGCATCAAAGTCCTGACGTGGTATTTATCGTTCAACTTTGATATTTGCCATGAAAAACACTAAGATTAGCTGTCAGGCCATTGCAAGCATCACTAACATTTCACGCATGAGTCTGACTTGTCTGTACAAATTTTGTCAGTATACCCATACTCCATACATTGGGTGTCTGTCAATTTCATCTAACGTTTTTTAAAAGTTACTCGAACTTTTATGGCTTCATTTTTCAGTGGCATTTGACGCAAGCAGCCTAATATCTTACGTGACACGGTACACTGAAGAATCTTTCTCAGCTTTAATCTCGTTCATCTTCATCTACCAAGCTTTCAAAGTAGGTACATTTCATATCAATGCCTATGAACACTGCAGTTGCTGCGCAACATTATCGTGCTTGAACTTATTGTTTCGAGACCGAATGAAAAAACAGGTTCAAAGATGAACAGCGAGACATTCTCTTAACAGCAGTCTACTCGTTCTTCTCGTTTTCTCCCATCTTCGAAACTGATTTGGTTTTTATGGTGTCAGTAAATTAATAGTCGTATCATATTCTGAAAAAGCGCTGTGTTTTTTCAGCAGGCCAGGAACTTATGTAGCAACGGCAGGTGTATCACGATGTTTTCTTAGTCAAGACAAAAGTGCACACCAGACGTTTTTATTTGCTTCGATATCTTAGAGTATTTTTAAATAATCTCCACAGATTTCTTCAGCTAGCCAAACAAAACCTTAGCCATTTCATATTTTAGTAAGCCCAAACTTCTTTCTGGTTACCAAATTGAAATTTCGCCAATGATGTTAAGATGTTTCGCTTGTGTTTAGGCTGCTAGGAAGGGCTTAAACAAGAACAAAGGAGTGAGCACAATTGGTGGCTCACCTTTTCTTCCAAACTGTTCATGTATTTACTTGTTTTCACACCCATTTTCCTCTGGGGAGGGTCGTGGGGGCAGCAGCCCTCGGTGGGCTCGAAATACCTCAGGATTTTCAGCAATTTTAGATAGTTCCGCTAGCCCCACATCAAGACGGGACCAAGCAAGATGGGAGATGTAATCACCCCACCTGGTTTTTGAACGACCCTGGGCAGCTTTCCCTGTGAGTTTAGTGAGCAGGACTTGCCTAGCCAATATTTCCTGGGACATTCTGGACACATTCTGCTCACGCAGAACTGCGTTTGCTTTACCAATTCGTGTGTCAAACCCCCTGTTCCGTCTCAGTCACTCGTGAATACCACCCCAAGGTGCTTGAATGTCTCGATCTGCTGCAGTGAGCGTTGTCACTTACTTGCAACGCTTCCAAACTGTTTGAATTCCAAAATATGTCAAATTGTTTTACCCTTTGGCGTGTGCGTGCATAGTGACAATTTTTCGAAAGTTCGGTTTTGCTTCTCATTGCAATGCTAACTTCTTAAACGAAGTTATTTTGGTGCTTTTGGCCAGCTTCAGAGAAGCAACTATCACTGACTTGGTGAAGTGTTCACTGTCGCTTTATGATAACTTAAATCAGGGGTGTCAAACTCGTTTCAGTTCAGGGGCCACTTCAGGAAAATTTTACCCCAAAGGGCCGGACCAATGTAATCAATGTATAACACCCTGGTTATAAGTAATGACAACTTCCAACTGCTTTCATAACTTTAATGCAAAAAGTTCAAGCTTATCTGGAAATGATTATTAGCGCATTTAAGGAGCAACCTTTACGAAACACTCGAATGTTATATTCTTTCACCACTGAAACCTGCTGTGAACACACCAAACATACAGGTATCCCATTCACTTCCGTAGAAAAGTAAGAAACGGACTAAATGTCGTGGAAAACTCTGCATTTTTTGTCAAATTTTCTCTTTTTCGATAGACATTTTGGGTAACGGTGCTGCCACGGAATAAAGAAAAAAGGCTAAACTGAGCTATTTAAGGAAAGGCAAAAGCCCAAGTCTGAGCATGGAATGGTTGTACATCTAACAATACGTCCTCATTACGCCACAATACAATTTCCTTCGCTTTTACTGTATTTTCACGAAAAACTACAAAGATGTCCTCCGTGTTTTCACTCCAACTACAAAGATGTCATCTGCGTTTTCACTCCATACATGATTTAAACAGGAAGTTGCTTGAGTCGGTGGGTTTAGTTAACATTCTTGTGTGTTCTTGAACACTAGAACTGCGGCGATGTCGATTTCGACGTTTTTTAAAATTTAATGCACTATTTTCTGTAGTTACTGCTTTTTACCGATTCTCAAATTTTACCCCGTCGAATACATTTTTGTGCAGTTTATTTTTCGCTCAATAATTGGAACAGAAGCTTTACGTAGCAAATTTTAGTTGGAGTTTTACCTAGAACTTTGAATGTTTCGAAATCGACATCGCTGGAGCTCAAGCTATATTTTTTCCCGGATTTCTACTGTTAAACTTTATCAACAGTAGTTGAATTTTTGCATGTTCATACATGTTTGAAAATTCAAACTGGTGTGAACATGCAAAAGGAAATATGCAGAAAACGGGAAATTTTCAAGTGAGAAAAACAATAAAATATATGCAATTGCGTTAATATTTCAAGTAATTGAAATCTAGTCACCAGTTATCGAAGTATAACTGGATAAACTTCTCAAGCAAACAAAGAAGTTTTTACTTTACAAAATCATCCCGCGGGCCGGACTCAAATTTGACTTGCTTTCTTCTCAGAAATAGCAGCTCGAAAAGTTCACCACACCAAAATCAACTTCAAATCACCTAACGCAGTAATCAGTTTTGTACAGTATTATTTTACCTATACGGGAAATGCCTACTGCCCAATACAGAAAATATCTTTTTCGTCGAGGCGGTCATGGATAGCATTAATGATTGATAAACGCTACTGTAAAAGAAAATGAAAACCTCAAAATTTTTTCATCAAATCCATTCAAGCTATTTTTGCACTTTTTACTTACCCCAGCTTTTGCTTTCATTTTTTCATTTTAGTCTTGAGTTTGCTTACTTCACCTGCCCATTTTTAGTCCTTCAGCGTTACACCAGCAAGCAATTGCTTGCAGATTTCAAGACTGAAGATGCGTACAGTTACGTGAAATCGATTTCCTATTTAAAAGGTTACTGATTGATTCGACTACGTCACCTTTGTCGAGACCAACTACTTGCATCCAAACTATTGATGGAAAGGCGGACACTGTATTGTAATGTTATCGCAAGCTTCCAGGACATATGTTTGACTCTAGCGACTTTTCACAGTTACTTCATTGCAGAAATTGTTTCACGAAGCCGACAAATTGAAAATATGGTACGACTGGGATCAAAACGAAGTGACTCATTATGGGTGAGTATCTATGTGATGACTTTACCAGATCTCTTTTATTTTAAAAACGTTTTGGAGCTTGAATGAACTATTTGTTATTGAAAAACTTGAAGAACAAGTCTAATTTCATTCTTTTGCTTGCTGTTACTTGACCGGTTCAATTCTTTGTTGAGAAGTTTAACTTCAGCACTTGTAAGACTTCGATTTTGTGTGTTAGCTCTGTTTTCTGTCGAAAGTGTCATTTCTCGTGATGGCATAAAAATCTTATCCTGAAATGCAAGAATTTTGTGAAATCCGGCTGTCTGCTGTGAATACAACTGTAGTGTGGCACATTCTAAGCCATTGGCAGTTCGACTTCCAGTGTGAATGCAAAGCAGAACAAATGAGACTATTTTTTAATTCTCATAAACATTTGAACGTTTTGTTGATTCATTCCAATTCTAGTTCAAAAGTATCAAAAAGGATATGATCTAAATCAAAACTTCGTTTTGTCGGAACAGTTTTCAAAAGTTTAGAACTTAGAAAACGATCACGCTGATAAGGTTTTACTAGTAGGAAGCAGTAGAACAATATGGGCATTCAACCAGGTTACAAGAAAGAAGAATAAACATGATAATTGTCTTTTGAGCTTGGTGCAAATAATACACAAGGTTTTAAGATAGGAATAAAGTAGCTAGAGGTGAAATATTATAACGGGACAATTACATCATCTTCTCGTCCAAAAAATAAATGATTTGCATATTCCATGCGTCACCAAGTTATCATTTTTTCGATCAGATTAAGTTCTGTCGCCAAACTGTAATCTAGCCAGTTTTGTCAGGGAAATTATGAAGCGACAGTTCAAACTGTTTACAGCAGAGCACCGGCACTTAAAACCTACGAATTTTACGCAGCTGCCACTGCATTCCTCCGAACCTCAGCAACTATAACGTCTCTTCAAACGCAACATACGAAAGTATGCTTGTTGCCGCGGAAGACCAAGCTGAAGCATCTCATGAAGTGCATTACGAAGGTAGAGTTTTGATTGCCTTCAACTATGACAGAAGTCGAAGCCTTCAAATCGCCCATTAAACTGCTGCCCCATTATGTTTGCAATTCTTCACAAGTGCAGAATTTTCTAGACAGTGACAACCTTGAGGCGACATAATGCCGCTAAAGAAAATGAAGAAGCGCTTTGTCCTACGCAGCTTAGGTGAAACGGCAAGACAAGCCACTTTTACTGTGTGTTTATTTCATCCGCGAAGCCTACAAGACATGGACGAGCAAGCAAATAAAACAAAAGAGAAACCAGGGACATCAAGAATTCCTAGATATCCCTGATAGAACCACACGCAAAGCTTCAACATACTCGATGCAAGCACGCCCCAACACACACGACACTATGGACGGATGTACATGGGAGAAACTGGCCAATAAGCAATTTAATGAACTCAAGTCTTCTTTATATGTTTCGGAAAAATAAAAAAATAAAGTGAAACTTTGCAGGCAGGACACCAAAAACCTTGCGGTTGTCGAGTCGAAGTGCTCCAGCACAATGATCTCAGCAATATTTATGTTTTATGAACAGGCCCGTAACCAGCTTGGGACACCAGGGGTGGCGAAGAGTTTTCAACTATGCCCAACAGATTTTTCCAGGGGGGTGAAAAGTTTTGCAGGAGAGGCTTCGCCATCCCTGCGCCCCCCTGGTTACGGGCTGTCTATGAACATCTCAGTAATATTTATGTTTTATGAAAGTAAAAACAGCAAGACTAGCTCTAGCTTTTCAGCAAGCTGCTGGAGGAATCTCTTGCTTGGCTCTGTTTTCATCTTTTTGCGGTGATTCAAGCTTGTAGGTATCATTCAGCAATAATAGTTAAGTCACAGCAGTGATGCACACAAGCGAATCATATCGCAATTTATTTGCACAAGAAATCGCGATATGATTTGCTTCTTCTGCAAATAAATTGCAATATGATTCGCTTGTGTGCGTCACTTGTGACTTAACTATTATTGCTGAAAGCAAATACAAAGAGACAAAAAAAGTGAACCAGACCTGATATAAAGACCATCGTAAGAGTTCACTTGCCTTCACACAGTATGCAAAGCCCAACGGTACAAACCACACAAGCAATCAAAAACGCATGCCAAAAAATCGTAAAGGAAAAGACAGATGAAATACATATATTTTTATAAAAAAGGAACATGATGTATCCGGTAGTAAATTTTTCGGCCATTGATTCATATTGTAATAACAAAAATACTCGGTATTGTTTGTTGAAGATATTATGGAAATTAACTTTCAAGTGTTGTTCTCCATTTGCTCAATAAGCACTGTAACTCCTCGATGAAAAATTGTGTTTGCCATCGTTTGTTGAAACCTTTTGAATAAAATAGTTTTGTTTGGTTGGATATCTTATATTATGACAATGAACATCAACCGTTTTCTGAAAGAAGTCTGACGATGTTGGTAAAATTTCATGGTGAAAGCTTGCATCAGTTTAGCTAATTCAAATCTACAAATTTCTTGCAGTTTCAGAAGATTGAGAGATTTATACAGAGGTGTAATGTGACATTTAAAATTGTTATATATTTTCGTAATATGTTAATATGTTTTGTGCACTACTTCCAGTGGTTGCAAAATAGAATTACTGGTGCCCCACGAAAAATGCAATATTTTAGATGACAATGTACAAGACTAAAATATAAAATTTTTAATACGTCGTTTGACGCAAGATTTAAATTTTTGTACAATCAACAAGGTACCCTAACTAGTTTTGATTTCATGGATTGCACGTGATACGACAAAACTAACGGACTGTCTATCAAAACCCCTAAATATTTTGTACACTTTGTTCGTAGAACTTAGCTGTCATCAATTTTTATTTGAAATCAACAAGTTTCAGATAGGTTGCTATGGTTTTTCAAAAATTGTTTGAACATAAATGTTGATCTGGAGTAATTCAAGGACAATTTATTTGAACGCAGTCAATTGTCTACTTTAATTATCTACATATTCACCGTATGTTACAAATGGTCTCTATTTTTATGAGATAGACAAAGATAAGGGTCATCAGCATATAGTGCAGTATAAAATGCAGAAGAATTGGGTAAATCATTAATGCACATGATAACTAAAAGCGGTCCCGCAACACACCCCTGAGGGATACCGTTTGAAATACCAACTAAATCAGATGGCACATTTTCCACCTCTACAAATAGCTTGCGATTGGACAAAGTATCTACGAAATAATTGTAAAGGAATTCACAACCAGTAGATAGTAGATGATCCACCGCCGCAGGTTATTAACGATAGTTTCATCTCTACAACATTGTTTTCAACAGGACTCCTCTTCAAAAGCAGTGCTGACTCATATTTGTGTGCTCGCCGGGACCATGTCACCAACATCACAGATATGGGCGCCATCTCTTGGCACAATCTGACCATGAAGGTGCTGTTACTTCCAAATGTCTTCCTGCTAATCAGGGCCGCAACCAGCTGATATCTTCGGGAGGAAGCAAAATGACTGTGTAACTTGATGGTGTACCTAGCAACTAAACATAGTTTTGAAAATTTAGGGGGGCAATTGCCCGGTGTCCCCTCTGCTTGCGGCCTTGTCGCTTGTTTCAAATGCTTGTGAAGAAAGCGCTCAACTCTTTAGTATACTTCGCTTCACATTGTTTCATGTCTGGTTATGAATTAGCATTTTAGTTTAACTTAACATTACGTGCTTCCATGTTTTCTCACGGGCTAGCCAAAATAATTAAAATATTTGATAACTTCGCCGTAGTTGCAAAACAAAACAAACTTTTTTCAGCAATCCGCAGTCGAAAGCAGCCTTTAATATGTCCACTGAGTTGTTCATATTTAGTATCACATCGTTAGCAACTATCGGTAGCTGCATGCTGGTGAACACAGCAGAGTATGTAGAATTTGTGTAGAACTTATACTTCTACAAGCTTTTAGTCGAACTCGAATGATTTCATGGAATGGTTAATTGTGTTCGGTAACTTTTTGCTGCCGTGTCTAATTTGCTAGTGAAAAAAAATTATTTAGCTTGTTGATTGTGGCCACGTATGTTGATGCGGTTTATTCACCTTACAAACTACCAGAGACCTACCAGGGAATCGACGAACCACCACTTTTTATACTTATTATCACAATGGTGTTACCTCAAGAAGTGAAACAGAATACAAAGCAGTGATTACGGTTTTTTGGGGTTTGAAAAAGTTGACTATCAGTAAAGTTGAGGCTTTTTGTTCGCTTTTAACATATTGTCTTTTTCCGTGAACTTAATGATCTGCGAAATATTGTTTGATACACAAAAGTATACGTCCTACTTTTCTTACAGTTTTCATTAGCGTGTATGTGGTATTCGCAGCGTAAACTGCCTGTCACGAAGTTGTTATCGATCTTTTGGCTTGATAGCAAGTACTAAATTTGTTACGCATATGAACTCAGCTGACTTTGTTGTTTAAGCATTCTGTTGCTTTGTTCAAGGTTTAATATTCTTTCAGGAATGTCTGAGCAACATGTGCGGCTCCTTGGATGGCAGTTCCTGCCCCTACACACCCGATGCAATGCTCATGTCAGTCGTGCTTTTCTTCGGTACATTCTACCTCTCAACGGCGCTAAAGGGAATGAAGACTTCACGTTATTTCCCAACAAAGGTTTTACGCGCTTGTTGTTACTGTAAATGTAAATTTCAGATGCTGTTTAGTTAGTAGATGGTAAAATCGAGCAAAAGATGAACGTGACCACTAAGCTGTCAATGACATCAGTTGCGTTTTGGTTTGCTAAATTTATGGTAGAAATAATGATTTTTAAGAGTTTGTTTCTCACAACAGGCTGCGAAAAATTACTTAATTCGCAACGCTGGTTGCAAAGGCAAAAGTAACATAGTTTTATTTATGATCTGTCGACCAAGTATGTGATTCCGTTGTGCTGCTGTTTCCAGGTTCGCTCAATCATCAGTGATTTTGCTGTGACCATAGCCATTGTGGTTATGGTTGTGGTCGATTTGGCTATGGGCCTTGAAACAGAGAAACTGGCTGTCCCGCATACTTTCCGAGTAAGTTTGTCAATGGTATGGTTTATTCATGCATTTTTGTGACTCAAATCACGAAATAACACGAATGCAGCAAGAGGAAAAACAATAAGATCAAAGATCACAAATTAATTTAATGTTGATGAGAATAAAAAAACATCAAAAATTTCAGGTTTCTCAATCTAATGATCGTGTTCTAACATGTTGAATCACAAACGGTTAGCGAAAGACCACCTGGATTAAATTCTCAGCCAGCCCTGTTGCGAGCACAAACAATTTTTTAATTGAAGACGTTTTACAAGTAGTAAAAACGTAAAAAATGCATCAAATCAACGTCAGGTAAAATTAGCAAAAAAACAACAAAAACGGTGAGGGAAAAGCATGCCTATGTGTACAGGGGGTGGGGTGAGCAACTTTATAGGTAAATGATAGGAGGGAAAAGAGGGACATCAACATAATATTACAGAAAGTGACAAGCATATAAAACGAAGATCAACAGGAATTCTGGGAAGATAGCAAAACCTTTTTTACATTGTTTTCCCACTGAATAAGGCGAAAGAGATTTCAACTTCTCAGGATTATCAGACCAATTTTTGGGACCAATATACTTTAAAAGAAAGCTGACCCAGAGACGTTTTAATTCTGGGTAAAGAATATTTTTGCAAAGAAGCAAAAATGAATTTGGTAAATGACAACTTAAACAAGCCTGGTATTTCTAAAATTGTGTGCTTAGAATAGAGTGCAGCTGTTTTAGTTTTGTCATATTCAAGGGTTCTCACAGCATTATTCTGCAATCTAATTAAAGTGAGTAAAGTAGTCTTATTGGCCCTTCTCCAGTTAAGTATTCTGTAAGTTAAACATGAATGGAATAGAGCAAAATAGGCAGATTTGAGCTGTCTAACTCAGATTACGGTTGTTTACATGTTATGAAACAGCCTTGGTCTTGGGAAGTGCATTTACTTTGTTTTTCTGAAGTTAAACTCCAATTTCATTTAAATATATCTTTCAAGGACTTGCCTCATATAGCAAATTTAAGGTTATTACTGAAAGAGATGTGTTGCTGATTCGCACTTCATTTTCCGTTTTTCTATCTGAAACATGTTTATCAATTTCCTATGCACGGAGATTAGGATCTTTATCAGGCGTGCGAATGCCCAATGTACCAGGGAATGTCTCAGTTTTATAGTAATTAATTGATAAACCTGTTCTTTTTCTTTCTTGGTGCTTTGTTTTTGTTGAAATGATTGAAAATCACCACAGCGCAATCCTGAAAAGTAAAACGCGATTGTCTTCGGTTTTAAAGTTTGTCTGAACTAATCCTTGGAATACTCCATAGTGTACACCATTGCATGCTGACAGAACATAAGAAATGCCACCCCATTTTCTTCAGGTTGCTTTTACCTTGTTCTTGAGCCCCTTGAGTTTCAAAAATAACAAGAGAGCTAAATAGATAGCATTTTTGAGTTTTCAAATGCACTGAACGCTTTTGATCATAAAAAGTTTCAGTAAAAATTGCTCTAAAGTTGGTTAATTTTGGTATCTTTCAAGCGCTTCTCATAATATTTCTAATTCATCTTGAGTCTTTAACGACATGAAACGAAAATAAACTCATACAAAATAGTTATCACGGCCTATTGTTTCAAACTTGTTCTTCGCACAGATAAGCATAATATTTTTTGCTGATTTTCGAAAGTTTTGAATTATTTTTTTTGATGCCTTGGTTGCAACAAGTTACGTGATCGAAGTTTACTATATCTCTATGGTATACCAAAATTTTATTTTTACCTGAATTAAAGTTACTTCACTGGTGTTTTTTTATTTTTTTCAACAGCCCACCCGCCATGGCAGAACATGGCTCGTTCACCCATTCGGCAACAATCCTTGGTGGTCGGCTGTTCTGGCAGTGGTTCCGGCATTTCTTGCCACCATTTTGGTTTTTATGGATCAGCAAATCACAGTTGTAATTGTCAGCAGGAAAGAGAACAAACTAAAAGTGAGAGATGTCTGCAGTAAATGCCGAAACAGATCAAGTGCATTGCAAATAATTTCACTTAAAATTATTTAGTGAATTTTTTTAATGTTTGGATCTGATGTTCTCTGAACTTTAAATAAGCGCTGATTTAAAACACAAAAAAAACATTTTCCGAATCGCCCCAGGTTTTCGTAAACGCTTTCGTGCAAAACATTTTCAAAAATCGTGTTTTGCAACATCAGGTGTGCGGATTTTATTTACTATCACGGGTCGCATGTATTGTGTATTATCGCTGGCGGGCCGCAGAATCACTAAAATTTATCCAAAAATTCTACTATTATCTAACAATGAGGAAGAGTGACTTCTTCTGACTTGCTATCTAAGTACCAGCTTATCATGGAGCTTCATTTTGACGCGATGTCGTACTCCAACTTGGGTAACGAAAATTCTGATGATGCGGGCCATATCAAATGTTCAGGCGGGACGAATTTGGCCCGCGAGCCGCAGGTTCCCCTCCCCTGTGCTACATATTCTACGTCATATTGGTCTATAATTTGCATTTTCTTTCCCTAACAAAGTAGATGTGGTTGAGTCACAAAAAACATATTGATAGTATGCCTTACGTCCAAAAAATGTGTTGCAAAGCCTTTGCATTCAGTTTTTCTTACCAGCTTGACACGTGTTAGTAAAGCAGTGGTTTTCAACCTGGGGCCGTGACCCCCGGAGGGTCGTGAACCAATTTTGGAGAAGTTACGAGTAGATATTTTATGTACACAGATGTTACGTTTGCTAAACGTTGAAAACAACTGTAGTAGAGGGATCATACGTTCTTTTTTGATAGGAAAAATCCCTGTTTTGTAGATGTCGTATCTCGTCCAGTTGCTTGTTTGGTTTGGAAACCAGTTTGGTAGCTGGTAACAGGAATACGTGTGGGTTCTGAAACACTACAGAAATTGCCGTGAAAATTCCTCTTTCCGTCACAGGAAAATAATGGTGACCTTTTCCTTGCAAAGAAAATTGAAGGAATTTACATACCTTTTTTAACACATTCGATACCGGGTGGTTTCCCCGCCACGATATCCTCTGTGACCACACGGTTTTGGTGGAAAATTCAAATACCTTTTGCTTGTGCAGAAGGCAGATCCTGCTAGGTGTTTTCCAACTTTAAGCTAAAACGGTAAACTTAGCAAAAGTTTTGTTGCCTCCAAAACATTTTAGGCTACATTCCACCAAAACAAGCCTGGGCCTACCGGAGCCAACTTTTTTGCAAAAGTTTCACTATTTCTGAGACTACAAAAGCAGCTATCATTGGCATTAAGCAATTAAACTTTATCAACATGCCTAAATATACTTACAGAAACGTTTCTAACACATTCTTTCATGCTTTCCTAGCATTTGGCAGCATATCAAAGCACTTCCATCACAGAAATCGCATTCCTGGTCCCCTGGACCAGATCCCGCCTAGGTGGACCAACTCAAAAGTACTATGCTTTTGAACAACCTGTGGACCACAGAGTTTGGATTCTCACTCCAAAACCTAATGTTACTAAACTCAGTCTAGAACAACATTTTTAGACCGTTTCCAGCAACAAAATTTCAAAACATACATAAAATACACTGGCGGGAACTTTTGAAAGCAAAATCGTACGTTTACTTCGGCCGAGAACAGTGACCAACATATCTCCTACCTAGATCTTCGTCGGCAGGTACTCAGTGTCAATACAATCAAATATCATGGACGTTACTTTAAAAACTATTTATTGGTAATTCATATCTTGCATTCACAGAAAGGCGGCGGTTATCACCTTGATCTTTTCATCGTGGCCGTCATGCTCATCATCTGCTCCATCATGGGTCTACCGTGGTTTGTCGCTGCCACTGTCCTCAGCATCACCCACGTCAACTCCCTCAAAATGGAAACCGAGACGTCTGCACCCGGGGAAACACCTAAGTTTTTAGGCGTGCGCGAACAGAGGGTGACCGGGCTGATGGTCTTTTTGATGATTGGCGTATCCATTTTCCTCACACCCATCCTTTCTCATATTCCCATGCCCGTGTTGTACGGAGTTTTCCTTTACATGGGGGTTTCGTCACTGAAAGGTACTGTAATAATGAAATTTATTTTCAGCAAGACGGTGCTTGCAACAATGAAAAAAGTTGTGTTTTTCTAGATGAAAATTGTTTGATTCACATGGATATGGGGAACAGTGTATCACCAACTTGCAACGAAATTTTCATAATATTGTGAAACATTCTGTAATAATTTATAGACAGTCAACTGTTAACAGCGGCAGTTAGATGAACGTCATAGGTGAACTGGAACCTCCAAACACTGGTATACGCATAACCCATTGCAAACAGCAAAAATATAGAAGTTTTGAGATGCTTACCGTAAAATCTTTCTGGTAATTGCCCCTGTTACACAAGACAGAAGTGTAAGTTTCTGCAGTCCTTTTGAAAACAAATATCTGCTTCAGATTTGTCAGCAACCTATTCTTCACTTTGTCAGGTTGTAATTGGGTTTATTTGTGCTTGCTATGTGTACAATGGTGGGGAATGTGAAAGAATTGTTGGAGTTGTCAAGATGACCCTGACCTTCCTCCTTGTTTCCTGGCTAAGATGCTGACAGTCTGAGCTAAAGTGTCTGGTATCCTTTTTGAAGTACCAATTCAGTCCGGTGGACGTTTGCCCCTTCGACCATTTTAACCAGGGACTCTACGTGGTCCGGGCGGACCACCGATGGTCCAGAGAGAGTTCCATAAATCCTTGATAAAACGTTCCTTGTAACCTTCACTATACAATAAATCATATGCAAGATCACCTGTATACATTACAGTTTCGATTAGTTGTTCATGAGGTGTCAGCGTAAGCAAAGTGGTCGATCGGACATTTTTTTAAGTGGTCCATGAGCCAGAAAAGGCTGATAACCACTGATCTAAACTGGCAGCGGACACGAGTCGACAATTCCCACATTTGAAACCGCAGCAGTTGCCACGCAAAATCTTGATGTATACATTCTTTTATCAGGTGTCCAGTTCGTCGATCGCATAAAACTCTTCCTTATGCCTCCCAAGCATCAACCCGACTTCATTTATCTTCGTCACGTGAGGTTATCCAAGGTCCACTTGTTCACATTCATCCAAGCCTTGGGACTTGCCGCGTTGTGGGTCATAAAATTAACTTCGCCAATCTCTATAGTTTTTCCAATGATGGTGAGCCGCAATTTCAAACAAATTTTCTTCAGAGAAAACCACTCCGTAGTCGCTGGAATCTAAGTTGCTTCTTTTTTCTATTTATTTCAGGTGGCCGCTCTCGTGGGTGTGCGAAAGTTATTCGATTTTGGATTGTTCACACAGCAAGAACTTATGTGGCTAGATGACATCATGCCTGAATCAACGAAGAAAAAGAAAGAAGATGCAAAAAAGAAGAAAGAGGAAGAAGCTACTCTTAAATTAAAGGCGAGTTTCTCACTGTCACTGCAAAGCGAACATCAATATTTGTAGATATAACTTAATAGTAATTGAATTCTACACACCGATAGCAATTATGTGTCCTGAAGGTTGGAATCCATCGCAAAGAGGTTTCGGAAGCTTGCAGATGAATCTCTACACCAGCTATGTCGATCCCACCGGCCGCATGCTGCCCAGTCGAAGGTTTTCCCTGTAGTATAAGCAGCCTACATACTGACAACCTGTCCTTATTTTGATAATCTTAAATTTGACATTGTTAATGCAGGTGGTCTTCAGTGACACTTTATCACGTCTGTACTGCGTGCTGGGAGATTTCATTTCCAATGACACCCTGGTGCAAAACTTTTTACTAGATTTCTGATTTCTACCTTTGTTCCATTGGCACGAAACTTGCCACTGGAATCTCACTTACGGAGTGCTTAAAGGGGCCAAAAGTGGCTACCATTGCAGTTAGGATTCGAACGCTTTCAGTACATTAGCTTAAACTGAATTTGGTTTGCTAAGATCAAAGTAAGTTTACTGTTTCATATGATTCAGCTAATAAACAGAAACAATATAAAGAGCCATCGCGCAAAGGAAACCAATTGTTAGTTAGTCGACATTAGAATAAATGAAAACACAATGGCTAAATAACTGATCAATGGAAACAAAGAATGTCACTGTGTCGCATAGGATGGGTGAAGGACCATGGCGGTCATCTAGTCAACCAACCCCGTCCATAGCTTTTTGCAAAGTGTTGAAAAACAACAGTTAGAAATCAAACACGTACAGTTAGAAAAACAAACAAACAAACACCGAACAAGATGAGGTAAATTTACAGATGAAGAATGCACACAAAGAGTGGGTTAAATTTAATTAAGGATATTTGGTGTGGTCAAAAAATGTTTAAACAAAGTTATAAAAATTGAAAAAAATCTGATGAGGTGCAAAAGCAAAACAAAACAAAAACTATGCATTATAATTTTATGCTGAAAAAATGGGATGTGCACAGCACAGGAAAGAGCGAGAAACGAAAGGTGATAATACATAAAAAAACAAAACAATATTACATTGTCCAAATTACTGAAACTCTCAGTGTTTAGTTCTTGATAAGTGAAACATTGCTAAAATACGTAATTATGTATCTTTTTCATGTAGGAGTAGGTGTTCAATGTGCGGCCCTCATTACTATGTCATTCAATGTGCGGCCTTGGTTAAGATAGCGACATAGTTTTTGGCTCAGTAGGCAATTTCGGTTGGACATAGCTGATCTACACCCTTCGCGAACAAACTCAGCCCACATACTCCTCTTCACTGTTGCTAAATTTAATAGTCTGTGTGCATCTTTCAGAAGAAAAATATCTCTGTTAAAGGACGATATTAGTTTCTTAATAAAGCCTTTTTGAACACATTTTTCACACGATTTAGGAGTGTTGCTATCAGCAATTAAAGGGTCAACTTTCTCAACTACAGTGCTGCTCTACAAATTTAAAAAATGCGCCGTAATTTTTGCAATCGAATTAGGCTGCTTGTTATTTTGGAGTTTTGTAAACATATTTGGAAGAATAAAGGAAAAATGAAAAAAAAATTTGTGAAGTTTGCTAAACATTACATTTCTCCACGATTTCGCTCCAGAACGATGGTCAAGTTCATAGTATGGCAATAGAACTCATAATTCGATTACAAGCTTTTTAGTTTAAAAAGCAATTATGTTAATGCTTAGTTTGCTCGTTGGTACCCTAGAAATGGGCAAAATGTAGTTTTTTGGCTTCCGCCTTACTCTACCAAGTAAAAGTTCATCTCTGATTCCGCTCACTCCCTTGTTCATAGATGAGTGACACCAAATCTTGTATATTTCGAATGGTTTATAATGCGTGGGCGTATAAAAAGTGATTTACTGCATTCAAATACGTTACACCAGCTGAAAAATAAGAACTACTCTAGTTTTAGCCAGGGTTAAAAAAACGCCACCTTGGCTCACACACGCACTTGCTGTCATGGCCGGAGTATGCATGGCTTCGATAACGCACTGAATTTGGCTCCTGCCGTTTTCAACAGCACCACCTCGAAGAATTGAGGCCTGAGGGCATTGCATCTCATCACAAATGCGACTGTAGATTACTTTTTGAATGATTGTAGGTGCTACAACTTTCATCGTCATCCACTTATTCCTTTCATTCGTAAAGTTTATGGAACCCAAAAAAGATATACAAAGTAGTTTACTTCTGAGTTGTTCGAAAAGTTTCTGAAACCGTTAGATGCAAGCCACATACCGCTGTGTGCATTACTGTAATTACGATGTTTCCTTAGAACATACTTTCCATGGGTGGTTGTACCACTACACAAATTTTGCTTTCTGATTGAAATCCGAAAGTATCTTTAATTTACTGAAGCGTTTCTCTGCTTAAAATTTTTTTGCTGAAATGTCATATCAAATTATACTATCAGCTCACAACGGTCTCCGCTGGCCGCAGTAATCATTGGCTGATTCTTGTGGTCCCATTCGGCTGAAAGGCTCATTTTGTGAGGCATTCAATAAATCAATAATTTTCTGTGGTGCTTGAGCTGTGTTATTTTCTAGTAACAGATATAACATGGCTAAAGTATGTTTTACTGATCTTCAACCGAAATTCTAAATTTGTCACCGTGTCTTCAACTACCCAAACAAAACACAACAAACAAAATTTGTGTGAAATATATTACACGTAAATGTAATGCAACTTAAACTAGGCAGGAAGAGTGTTGCATGAAAAAGTAGGGGAGATTAGGAACCTTTGGGCCAAAATTTACATTTTGTTCGATAAAATCCTTGCTGCTTGCCGCAAGTGGCTCAAAGCTGTTTTCCGAAAAGTGCAAAGAGTCCCCATCATTTTAGTACCAAAAATGAACCCAAATATATTATAACGTCTGAATGATTGCACTTTAAAAATTGTTGAAAAAGTGGCCCAAAGGTCCCTACCTTAAGGGACCAATCGCCCATGGCTAAGGGACCTTTGGATCACGTTGTTTTGTCAGTTAATTTCATGACAATAATTACAGAGGACAAAAAAGTTTCATTTATTTACAAGGAGAAATGAAACTTTTGCTCATTTACCATAAAAAAGAAAAATGATAGTTTGCATTTCTGCAATGAAGAACATGAAATGCAGTGGAAATGCAAGTTTGCTTCACAACACTTATTTTACTTAGCAAAGAGCACGTCCACTGTTGTACGTTCAGGGTTATCCTCACGCTACATAAACATTTGCATTTTTGATACAAGCTATCATTGGACAAAGATTAGCCCAGTGGTTCCCAACCTGGGTGCTATTTACAATACACAGGGGTGCCGCGAGTTAATACGTTTTTCAATCTATCATTAAAAACGCTATTTTCAAAATGTCATCAAACCTTAAAGAAAATTGCTATGCGTGCGCCACTGGGTGCCGCAAATTTTCTATTTGTCTTCTGTAGGGTGTCTTAGCCTAAAATAGTTGGTAAAAACTGCATTAACCTAGGATCCCTCCTGTGATGTGCATGTGGTACTAAATAAAAAGAGTATGCCAATAGAGAGTTTGGTCAACAAAACGTAGCCAAAGAAAAACTGAGCGTCATCTTTATGCCTACCTTTCAATGAAGTAAAGAAATCAAAATGTAAGCCGCTCTTGATTATGAGCCGCACGAATTGATGAAAAAAACTTTATAAGCTGCGGCTTACAATCGAATAAATACGGCAGTCTACGTAGGATGGCAATTTTGGTTTTCTGCTGGATTGGAAATCTGTCAAGACAAAATGCAGGCCTAATTATATTTCACCGGTGAAAAAAAAAATTAATCCATTAGCCACACACCACAGACATAAAACCTATTTGCTTTGTTGCCATAACTTTTCTGGATACATTCAGATCCAAGCTTTCTGTTTTTTAGTGTCAATTATATATCTCTATGGAGTTGTTTGAGGAATATTGTAATCAAGCTCAGCCTCACGAATGCCATTATCATATTTCAACACATCTTAACGGCTTTTTTTAAAGTGGTTTCATTAAACATTCCGTTAACGTTCTAACATTTTTTAAATGTGATCATATTAATGAAAGTGTTTTGGATTTGTTCGACTTCTGCAAAGCGCATGAGACAAAGAAGAAAACGTAAGGAATAGATTATTATGGAACCTTTCTGAAATATCATGAAAATGGACAATCATACAATGGACTTTTGGTCATGGTCCAAAGGCCCTTTATGCAAAGTTGTCCAAAGGTCCTTCATCCGGCCATTTTTATGCTGCTGCTTCTGAAACATTGTTACTTACTTAATTAAAAAACTCTGCTGTCATTCCAGACATAAATATCCCTTCTATTTGCAAACCAAACAATTGACAGAATTCTGCTTTCTATCGTCGGATATCACAAAAAGTTCAGACCCTTGAAATTTTACTTTTACTAAATAAAAATTCAATTTCGACTATAACTGCTTAGTGACTGGACCAAGGTCCTTTGCATTGCACATGACAAGTTGACGTCTGCTAAGAATTTTTACGCATGATTTACGAAGCGTTACCACATGTCATTTGTGAGAAAGACACCATGGTCCAAAGGTCCTGCATGGCCATAGGTCCCTAATCTCCCCTACAGGTGGCAACCTTTTCAAACCATCAGCAGTGTGGCAGTTCATTTGTTCTATCCTGTTTTATTAAAGCATTGGAGTCCCGGCCTGGGGACTAGTAAATCATTTGGATATTTGAAAGAAAATCCAAAATATTGGATTTGTACAAAATCTTTTTACTTTACAAACAGGCTTCCATGGTTGAATCTGACTCTGCAAATATTCTACTGCAAGACAGAAACGTTATCGAAATTCCAGCATCCGATTTTAAGTCCAAGTAAGTGAGATTGTATAGTGCCAGTATAGCCAAGGGGAGCTCCTAAAGCACGTCCCCCAACTTTGGCTTCTACTGTAAATTTAATAGCGCGTATAGGTTTCGGATCGAGATAAATCCTGAACTTTCCCAAAATTTCTACAAACTATGCAAATTTCGTTTTCGCAACAAAGTTTGTTTTGCTCGTAACAGACCGCACGAAGAAAATTACAGCCATATGTAATCTTATCATTTCTACGTAATTTTACCATCGTTTTCACTGCATTTCGCCAATTTAAACATTTATGAAGCAACTGCTCTCCGACCTTCCTCGTATGGCTAAGAAAAACGTAGTCAGGAAGTGCACTCAACATAAGTTCTCAATCGCACTAATCGAAATGCTTTTCACCTCACACATCAGCTTCTGTGACAAGAAGAGACACCTATATCTGATCGATTCCTGATCATCCCAGATAGTTTGCAGCTAGCTTAATGTACTGTATTTTGTTTTTCTGAGGTTCGTGCAAAAATTTGCAAACGAAGCACCCTATGAAATACGAGGCACCCTATGCGGTCCAGTTAAACTAAGTTTTTAGCGAAGTAAGCTTTTGTTTTACAGCCAAACTTAATGTGCAAACACAATCTTTTTAAAAAGGAACAAACGTGCTTGTCGCCTTTATTTTTTCATTCATTATTTCTGCTCTTCATGCGTTTGCTGGTTAACATTTCGAGTAAAATACAAGTGTCTTTGTAAGTTTGACTTTATTGTAGCGTCGGAACTGCGACATAGAGTTTTTTTAGATACCGGTAGGGTAATGTTAAAAAATCTCAGCTAGAATGTATATAAAAATGAGTAGAAAATCTAAAAGTGGCAACATGATTTCATTTCATCTGGTTCCTGACAGAGAAAGCTGAACAGAAAATCGCAAGGCGCAGAGCAAGGGAAAGTTGTCTCTTACAATTAATAAATGTAAGCACGAAACAAAAAAACTTTCAGTAGAACTAGAGCGCGGATATACAGTTGGTTGAAATCTAATAGCCCGAATCAGAGTGCACCAGAGACATAAGCTGCACTTAGGTCCAACCTGTACATCTAGGCGCGTTTAGCTGATGCTAAAAACAACAATATTGCTAATGCAAGGCAACGCTTTGAAATATTACACAAATGCGGTATCTTGTTAGAGCTAACAACCGGGACTGCGTAAGAACGTTGCCTCTCCAGAAAGCAGTAACTTGATGGCTGAAAACACATGTGGAATAATACTTTCCCACTCGAGTTGGTGCTTTCCCGCACATTGAATTTTCCCAGTGTATTTTATGACTGCGTTAGAAGGTACGATAGACTAAAGTGCTTGCGTCAAATCATGTTGTTCTATGTCAAATATGTGTCTATTTCGGAGCGTCGACGTTTATTTTGTGTTCATCTACCTAAGGCAAAATACACAATCCAACAACACTTGTGTTATTCGACAACGCTTGTGATATGGATCATGAGACTGCGACAAATAAATAAATAAATATAAAATAGCGTTTGTTACAACCGTGACGAGTGAGTGAGTGCACACCGCACCGTCGTATATTTTAATTTTCCGTAATTCCATCTTTTCCACTAGACTTTTGAGCATATGAATGGATTGCATTGCAACTTACTGTAAGGAACACGAATAAAAAAATATACAAGCCCAAGTCACCATTTTGGACTATTTTAGCATGAACTTATTCTCAACTCACTTTTTGTGTGGGCCCAATGAGATTCTGCCGGTATCTTGTTGAAGTCGTGGACGTCTAAGCGCTAAAAATAAAAATTCTTGGTGTCAGCGTGCATGCAAACAGATTATCTCGATTGGTCTCATTTTGCGGGCGTTTGTCAACAAGTCAAACACAGGTCGTGCAGAAGCACAAAAAATCCTGGGTGCAGTTTTGCCTTGTTCGTTGAAGTAACTCACAAAAGGGTAAAAGTACCATGCAAATATAATCAGAAGTACCATAGCCCGTGGTATAGTTCATTGCGCTAGCCATCCTTAAGTGTTTTTATGCATCACATACTGTATTTGCTTCATCGACACGATTCAGGCAGGACGATCCATCAGATATCAATATCAGCAAAGAGATGGCGCAGACTGCAATATGGAAAACCATAGCTGCTAATGATTTGGGAGGAGGGGATCTTAGAAACAGGTACCTGATACTGGCATTGCCTAGGCAGCTTGTCGCTTTTTCACAGCTTGTGCATTATTTGCAGGGCATGGTATGAAACCCATCTTTGTTAACTGCACATTTTGTCACTAGCTGACACTAAACAGTTTTTCACGTATTGTAATTCAAACGTGTTTTATTTAATATTTTGGTATTTGGAAAAAATTAAACACAGCGTTTTTGCGAGTAAAATATTCTTGGAAAAACTGGCATTTTTTGCTCCTCGCTTTTTATTTTCTAAGCTAGATTTTTCTTATGTTCTGTACGGTAAGACAAAAAGTTATAAAAAATCAATGGTTTTACTGGCGAAAAATTGCACAAGTTGTACAGAATAATTTCAAAATGTCATTACACATTTCTAGGGTTGGAGATGTAAACGTGATTTTTCGTTCCTTTAATAGTTTTTGTGTAGTATATCAATCAAAGATGGTTTTCGCCATTTTGCGCCACCACGTAACATATATTGTCGTTGCACAGGTCGAAAAAAGTTTCGTCGTCGACAGCCAAATTAAATAACAGCGACTCTGGAAACGGTGCCTACACGACTTCACGGGAAACCCCATCATCGCCTCCACCAAGCTATCCAGAAGTAAGCGAGACCAAGAACTTTGACGAAAGTGGTATTTGATTGCTACCGATGACTTCATCAACAGTTGGAACTTTTCCCTTACACAATATTGAAGTTTTTTGCAGCGTGGAAGGGGTGTTTTACCAACTTTCACAACCGCTTTGCTTGCGCTTTTAGTTCGAGGCTTGTACTCAGGCCCGTAACCAGCTTGGGACACCAGGTGGGGCGAAGAGTTTTCTAAGAAGGGCCCAAAATTTTCAAAATAACTCCAATATTTTCAAACTATGTCCAACAGATTTTTCCAGGGGGTTGAAAAAAATTTTAGGGGGGCTT
>Ga0210059_1003654_pt1 | contig 24698 bp, 20 predicted proteins | sample Ectturendosymbi2_FD_188042 | JGI IMG/M metagenome (GOLD analysis project Ga0210059, IMG submission 188042) | Ecteinascidia turbinata endosymbiont from Florida, USA - Sample 2 (SPAdes) (version 2) | ecosystem: Host-associated > Tunicates > Ascidians > Unclassified | place: Key West, Florida...
CCTACAACAAAAGTTGCTGTTTTATTTGATTATTCATTTTGTCATTAAAAAATAACGCTGACCTGCGGGAAATGTGTCTTCTCTTTAAACCGGCGTGCTATTTCTCTTGTTTCGTCCACTTGGGGCACTCCTTCAGATACTTGCTGAGAGCTTCACATACCCTGCACAGAGCTGTTGATTTTAATGTAGCCTAGAGTATATCAAAGGCTACGTTTGCTCATAGAACCCTGGGAATTATGCTGTGAGCACTTCACACCGACTAAAGCAGAAAATAAATTTTGTCAATAATACGTACCATTTCAGGCAGTTGCACACAGAAAAGGAACTTACACCAAAAAGTTCTCCCACTGTGCGATATTCAGCTGATGAAGCTAGCTTGTAAATTGCAATAGTGAAACGCTTTCTTGCAGGAATCGGCTCTCGAACATATATGTCGTCTATTAAACTATGTCGATTACTTACGCACCATACAACATATACAAAAAAAACAACGTGCTTATTTCAAATTATGTGTTTACTACACCACCAATTTCTTACTTGGTTTGATGTCATTTTCGATTTTCAAGAATAGTTTCTCAAATTCCTCTTTGCTTAATCTGAAACAAGCCGTCCACTGACCGTCAGAAAAACGTGGCACAGTGGAATTCCACCATTCGCCAGACCTTGAAGAAATGTTAATAAATAGCTGTTCAACTCCCGATAGTGCGCTGTAGCAATTGACACTCAATAGTAGAAAACGAATTTTATTCGGCTTCAACCACACTCAGGGCCGCAACCACCTGATATATTCGGGAGGTCAGTATGATCTAACTTGTTGCTGTACCCAGTGGTGGACTTGGACTTTTGTTGTTGGAGTCATGCCGCAGTCTTAGGAACGGGTTGGGGGACCGACGCATTCTCTTTTTGAAACAGCCACACAATATAATATGATTTGATTTAGCGTTACAACAAAAAGTTTTGTGGCAGCATTACATAAAGTTTACGGAGGCAAGTGCCTCAATGCAGCTACGGCCTAGCTAAACATTGCAGTAGCTGTTGGGGGCCCTTTTGAAAGTAGAAAAGCCTACTAACTTATGATCTGCTTTGAAGTACATTACATGAGTGGATAAAAAGTTTTTCACAAAAAAATGAAGAAAATTAATGCGCGAAGCACCTCGAGAGGGCCCTCTAAGAATGGGGGCTTGAGCCAAGTGCCTCGTCTCCCCTTAAACACACCGCTGGCTGCACTTAACAACTAAATATGTTTCTAAATTTTTTGGGGGGCAATTTCCCGCTTGCCCCTCCGCTGGTTGCGGGCCTATCCACAATATGTTTCATTGCAAAATGCTACTTACTCCTGTTGAAAAAGTGTGGACCGGTTCTGATATTAATCAGCAGTGTTCGATTGTACGCTGTTAAAGACCTGAACATGATTGAATTCACCTTCATTAGCCTAACGTAATCTGATCATAATTTGCAATCTACCTTGGCAGCAACCACAGGCGTTCTATATTCAATCTTCGACTTTTACTTGCGACTTCATGCAGGTATCTCGCTCTTTTCCGCACACACCGGCTCTGCGTATTTCGCAGCAGCATAAGAGCTGTCGCAGAAATCTCGTCTTCGTTACTCATTTTAAAGTGGAGAACCTACAGCTCTACAACGACCAATACAATTACGTTACTCGTGGTGCTGGTACCGTCAGCCTAATACCGCAGCACAGAACACAGCACAGTCGTTCTGAAGCTCCATGTAAAAACGCGGGTCCAACGTGCTCGATCTGGTTCAGTTGCACTGAGCTCTCTTGACGTCATAGCTCACATCGAGTGCACTTGTTAGCACGATCATGTAAATAGGCCTAGTGTGTAAGTGGAGAAAAATCCAGATTACGAGATGTGAAAATAAGAGATTTTATCCGGTATTGGCGAAGACTCGGATTAAAAATCCGAATATACCGAAGATATTTATAAAGAAAAACGTTAGAAATCATTCGTATCACCACTATTATCCGGTTTTGGCGAAGATCCGGTTTAACCGAATCCGGATTAACCGAGGTTTAGTGTAGTTGACATTTTGATATTTAGTAGCCTAGGTACTTTTAATTTGTTTTTTTTGCGTTTTTCGGGGTGTTTTCGTTTTTTTTTTATCTGGTATAGACATCCACGACATCCAGAGATTCACTATCATTTCTTAACCTTTTTCTGAGTTTTGGCTAGTGGGCCCCACTACGGAGACCTGTGGGCCCCCTTCAACAAAGCTTTGCCCCCCTGGCTCAAACCTCTAGTTACGCCACCGACTGCAGTAGCTCAGACAACAACCCTGCATATGCCAGTTAGCCTACACGGTTAAACTGTCAAAATAAAGGTTCATATAAATGACGTTTGGGAGGACGGAAGGTGCTAATTATGACCAAACAAAGTAAGAGGGAAAATGGAGAGAAAATCTTGCCCTTATATGAACTTCGCTGAAAGAACTTTTCTGACGAGGTTCACTACTAGAGTCATTATAATTTGAAAACTTCTGTGTTAGTTCTTTTTGAAGTTACTGCAGATTATTTACTTTCAAAATACCGGCTTCAGGCACTGGTTTTGAAAATACCGGCTTCTTACCGGGCTCTGCTAAACTAGCAGCAAAATACCGGCCAGGCCGGCGAAATACTGGCCATCTGGCAACCCTAACCCTAAGGGTTCGGTCGAACCCAGATTAAGAACCACTGGCCTAGTGAATCAGTAATTCTGATTTTAGTGTGTCACAGTGGAGTTTTTGAAATCCACCGAGCATGAATCGGATTTAGATATTACTGAAAATGTTCAGGCCGGATTATCAAATTTTGACATCCGCACTGATCCGCAACGCACGACACTGTTTCTTGCGTCATCGTGACTCGTGAGGTAGTGTTAGCGTAGCGATTTGTTGGGATTTGCCGCGTGTTCCCTTCCAATGGAGATGGTGCGGCTGGGATTTGATGAAAACACTACGGACTGTAACACAGTTGAATTAATTGAGGAAAGCTCTCTGGATGGATTTGACTGTTATGATCGACGTTGTGGCTGTGGGCAGTGAAAGGACTGTGCTAGACCTGGACTGAGCCTTCTTCGTTCTTGGTCTTAATAAAATGATGAATGATGTCTATCTATCTTCAGTGACGAATCACGAAGCTGATACTCATACTGTGTCCTGTGCTGTGAGTAGCCTATTCATTGCGACGAGAAGGAAAAGAACACACATTCATATTATAAGAAATAGCCTTATAGGAGTCATGGCTTGCAGTATTCTCTCTTCACTGTTAATCAATGGATTGGTTGGTCATGGTTACAAGCTTTGCAGCCTTAGCCTGTTGAACTTCCGCACAAACAGGATGCATACAGTAGGCTATGTGTAACAATTTTTCAGTTTCAATTAATCATCACCCAATATCAAAACAAAGCAGCTTAAAATATCTTGGCATTATACTTGATGATAAATTTGACAAAATTTGGTGACACACCTCTCCAAATCATGTGAAATGTTGTTCAAATTAAAACACTATACCAACATTTCAGTGCTCAAGTCTGTTTACTTTGCTCGTTTCCATTCCTATTTAACTTATTCAATACTTACTAGGCGACTTTACTCCCTTTAGGCTAATTAGATTGCAAAATAAAGCTGTGAGAACACTTAAATATAACAAAACTAAAACAACTGTACTTTATTCCAAGCACAAAATTTTAATAATACCTGATTTATTTAAATTGTCAGTTGCCAAATTCTTACTCTCCTTTTATAATGGTGGATTACCTAATCACTTTGATAACTACTTTGTACTTTGCTGAGATTGCATCAGTCCACAAATATTAAACAAGACTTGCTTCTCTGCAAAAATATGAGTTACCCAGAATGAAAACATCTTTGGGTCAGCTTTTTTAAAGTATATTGGTCTGAAAATTTGGTTTAACATTACGGAAAATTTGAAATCGTCTTTGCCTTATTCATTTGGCAAAAAATATGAAAAGTTCTGCTATCTTGCCAGACTTCCTCTTGATCTTCGTTTTATATTATATGCTTGTCACATTCTGTAATATTGTGCTGATGCCACTATTTTCCCTCCTATCTATAATCTACCTCTATAGTTACTCACCCCACCCCTTGTACAATCACATAGGCATGCTTTTTCCCACTGTTGTTTGTTGTTGTTTTTATGCTTATTTACCTGATGTTGATTTGATGCTTTTTATTACTTATAAAACGTCTTCAATTAAAATTTGGTTTGTGCTAGTAGCAGGGCTGGCTGAGAACTTGAGCCAGGTGGTCTTTTGCCAACCTTTTGCGATTCAACATGTTAGAACATGATTTCTATGCTGCGAAACATGAAATTTCTTATTTTTTCATCACTATATAATAAACTAGTGATCTTTGATGTTATTGTACTATATTTTCTCTTGCTGCATTTGTGTTATTTTGTGATACTGATTTGAGTCACAAAAATGTACGAATAAACCATCCACCATCCATGTTGTGCAGTAGCCTGTGGCTCAAATTAATGATTGACTCACATTCATTGTGAGTGATTATGTAAGCGTGTAGCACTGTGACTTTTGAAGTTACGATAGAGATAATATTTATAGAACTATGGTTGGCTTTGCACTAAAATAACCTAGTAGTATATTGGCTGGATCCCAGATTGCTCTACTAATGTGTTGTATAGACTCATTATACAATTATACTGCAGTATTTTGTATTAGATGTACTTGCAAAATGTATGGTGATGACATGCGACAGTTAAGATAACTTCTGTATGCTATGGTATGCTGTTTTTGCATTTCATGATCAGTTTTTTTGTGTGCAACTGCTGAGCTAGTTGTCTGATTTTGTTTTCATTTTAAGACTTGATAGATACCTGCAAATTTGTAAAGTCAGTGATTAGCTGGCCTTATATCTGAGTGTTTTTATTAGCATGACCACATCAACCAGGTTTCATCAGAAATGCCTAGTGGATTTTATAATAAAAATGTCATGGTTCCTTGCTTGATTGTCCTAGAAATACAAGCTAGATACAAACTGGGAAAATGAAAAAGTAACCAAAAGATAAAAATCAGTTTTGAAAATCTTTGTTTCTGATTTTAAAAAAAGTTAAAGTTGAATCCAATCCTTAGAACTTAAACCAAAATGCTAGCTAACCCTAAAACCTTAACCCATTACAAGTTCGCAGGCATAATGATTTGATTCAGCAGTTCTCATGCAGTGTTGCTGCTGTCATGTTGTGGCTGTGCAATGCATGATAGCTGAAGTGGTGAAGTGCCTTAAGGAACATTTTGATTGCACATTACTAGTTAATTAAAATCCTTTTCAGTAATGGCTTTAAATTAATGCTTATTATTGTTGTCAGTGCATCATAATGATTCTGTCAACATGCTTTTTTTGCTCTTTTCCAAATCTGTGTTGGTTTAGAATTTGATTATAAACAATTGTGGATTGACCTTTTTGATTCAGTTTATAGGAAATGCTAAATATTTTCACACTATGTCCAAAATCATGGCACAATCAAATTGCTACCACAAGTATTTCAAGTCTCTCCAAAATTGTACATGCAAATCCAAGTTAGATAAATCCTTACCTTTTATACAATTATGGTCACCTTTATCATAAGTATTTCTTAGTCTGTCCTACTGGATTCCATGTGGATAATATATATATAATTTTCTTTTGAGAACTAATGCGTTCTGCTTCACCACCAACAGCCAACATGTCCATGTCATTACAATTCATGTCATTACTTTACAATGCTTGGGAAAAATTGGAATGTTCTTTAATTACACTCGAAAGTGGGAAGTGCACAGTGGATTAATAAACTTTGTTTTTACCTTGCTTTTTTTAGCATCTTTGGAGCCAGGTAGAATTATCTTTAACACCTTTGGCTCCTGGTTGGTGTTATCTTTAAGACCCACGTGAGCCACTTAACACCTTCACAGACGGTCTAAAGACTCTAAATAAAGCTGTTTGCAACAACAATTCCCTCCTTTTACAACAAACCGTGCTGATCGCACATTCTTTTTGTGAAGTCTGCACCTGGCACGACCTTCACATCCTGGTCACAACACCATTTTGTTGCGATCGGAAAGCCTGAGCGGCAAGTGCGCAAAGCTTCACACTGTGGCAGCAAGCAACAATATAGACATGCCATGATCACTTTATCATTGCTTGTTCGTGCCACATATTATATGGGTTTCGTGGTGAATCGCACATTCAATGCAACACCAACTGAGAGGTTGCAACAGCTGCTTAGTTAACTGCATTCATATTTAACTGTACAAGATTTGTCTGGTGGCTCCACATAGTCAAGCTTACACTTGCAACTGTAAAGAACTTGCAACTATCATTGTAAATGACAAAATATTCTGAGAGGACTGACAAAAAGTGTCACTACAGGCCAGTGGTTTTCAACATTTCTTGTACTGTGAGCCATTATAGCATCAGCAACCCATTATAACACAACAACACCTTTTTAAAACTTGAATAAATGAAATGTAATACAGCTGGGTACATAAAATATCTACTTGCAACCCATCCAAAAATGGTTCACTACCCCTTTGGGGGTTGCAACCTCCAGGTTGAAAACCACTGCTACAGGCAAAGTAACGATATAATCAAAATGTATATATAGCCAAACTCGAATGCATGTGAAAGATAGGAATTCTGCTGAGACCAACAAAAAAGCATCATAACAGATGAACTGTTGGTAATAGTTGATTTCCACTGTATTATGCGGGTTAATGAACGCTTGTTAATGCAGCTGATTGTTACTGTTTAAAGTCTATTGAAGCAGCTTGCATTTCTGGAACAAGAAAGTCCATGGATCCCCAGGTCACCAACTCGTCTACTGAATCAACAATTTGTTCTTTGATAGATTGTGGAACCCATCTAGAGGGATGCTGCACTAAAACCTGATTGGGGCTAGGCAGATTAGTGACACTGGCAACTGGGATAGCTACTAACCAAGCACCAATGTCACTCACTTTTGTTGTGAAGAAATCTACTTCCATGGGTCAGGGGGGTACTGAGCAAAGCTTTGAGAGAGTATCTGCAAGCACAGTCACCAGTCATCCCAGGCTGACGGTATGTCTGCTTGTTTTAGCAACAATTCATGCTGTGAGGACCAAGCGCTGATGGCATCATGTACTTCCCCGTGAGTAGATTCTTTGACATGGCCCAGACAAGCATGTGATGAGATCAGAAGCATGGCAGAGACAGGGCTGTAGCAGGACAGAGGCCAAGACCCCCATGTCTGATGTGCTAATGTGATATGCAAGGGCCAAGACCTCCATGTCTGAACAGAGGTCAAGGCCTCCATGTCTGATGCTTGTGACCCACTTTTATTCTGAAGCTCATGTTACAGATTTTTCATGTTGAGTTTTACAGTACAGTAGCATTTGCCTAATTCGTCACCTCAAGGGGATTAGAAAAAAGTGACGAATTATGCAAACAGGTGAAAACTCTATCATAGAAGCTCGTATACTTTATCATAGTAACTCGTTTATGTACATTGTGCTCTTATTTGCAGTAAAATACAAGTTTGTGACGTTATGGTTGAATACAACAATTAATTCCTCCGCTTTATCTGGACTCTTCCATTTAATCAAGCACCTTTTAATCTTTAATAAACTTTTCCACGTTCTCTCAATGGGGAGTCGTGTCACGCTTCACACCTCGTGCATAAATTCGATAAACAAATTGCAAGGTGCAAAAATTCTCGAATCAAGATCCTTAATTTGTTTGAATTCCCACACGCACTAGCTGCTTAGACATCTAAAACAAAACTGCAAATGACGAATTAGACGAACAAAACGCTTCTCAGGGATAAAAAGAGGTGACGAATTGAGCAAATTGATGAATTAGACGAACAGATATGTACACAAACAATTAGGGATTCTGCTGGGACCGACGAAAAAGTGATGAATTAGACAAGTTCTACTGGATTATCAAACTACTCCAGTTTGTCAGTAAACCCTAAACATGCAGCACTTGACTTCACAATAAATATGTGAGTTCAGGATTGCTAAGTAGTTTTTCAATGAAAAAATGCCTGGTGTGGCTCGATTAACTTGTTTTCTGTGATACTATTAAAATCTTTAGTTTTGGCCTCCTATTGCCAATGGTAGACTTTTTGTCCAGTGGGGATCCTGAGAATCGCTGATGAAGTTGCTGCCAGATTTGAGTATGACACTTGCTTGAAAGCATGGAGGAATACAAGTTTTTGTAGCAAGCATAATTTACTACTAAACTTGGCACAGTAAATTTGGTTGCATAACAAGCCTATCAAGAACTTTTTAATATCATATTGCTACATTAAAGCCAATGTATGAAGCAGCTCAAGATGCATCAAGCTTTAAAGTTACGATGCAATTATCTACACAAATTCATAAATCAAAATCGGCAGAATCATGTTTTTGTCAAGAGTCAAAAAACTGTTAAAGGAAGTTTTTTCCTTAATGGTAGCTCAGATTTCTTTGGTTATTAAATCATCATGATTGTTATGAGCTCATGTATTTTTAGTGAAATAGAGTTAACTCCGACGACGCTTTTTGCATTTATACTTTCACTACACCACTTGGTGTGTGGTAACAGAATTCAACAACAAACTGAATTCAAAAGAACCACAGCAATTAGTTTCCATGAATGAAGCATTTTTTGTGTTACGCACAGATTTGTTGCAATCATTCATTGGAATAATTTACTTCTTGGGACTGAAGTGATTTAAAATCTAAAATGGTGTTAGATCTTGATTTATTTCGAAAAGATAAAGGGGGAAACCCTGAAAAAATGCGAGAAAACCAAGTCAAACGTTACAAAGATGTGCGATTGGTTGACAACCTTGTTGCTGCTGATGCAGATTGGAGAAAATGTAAGTTGAGTTGGTTTGAGATAAGGAAAGGCAGTTTAAACAAATGTTGTGCAATTAACAGAAGTGCAATATTTTTCATTGTTTTCAATGTCTTTGTGAAAGTTTACATTTAAACAATGCATTCATTTCTTCTTTGTTTCAAGTTAAGCTGCAATGTTATCCAGTAGTTCTTGTCCAAAATACACTAAGCACCAGTGACCTCTTAACTTAAAACTTATTGTATATCTGTAACTTAATGTTTAACTTCATAGGCAGGTATACCCTTGACAATCTCAACAAGTTGAAAAATTTGTGTAGCAAGTCTATTGGTCAGAAAATGAAAAATAAAGAAGCTGTAGGGGATGATGATACCCTACCAGATGATTTTCCAGTTTTGGAGGAGCTTGCTGCTGAACACCTTGCGGTTAGTTAGTTTTGTATATGTTGGATGATACAGAATTCTTGTTATGTGTTCTATAAGCATTGCCATTGTACATTTTAATTTTTAACAAGCTGTTGAAATGACTTCTTCAGAAGTTATACTAAAGAAGATGAAAACTATAACTGCAAAAGTCACTTGCAATTTGGCATCGGTACAGTTCGTGAAACATCTTTGTGTTTTTGATGCATTTCAATCAAAATTATATATACTGCAATTTTTATGCTAAATTCTGTTAACCAGTTTACGTCATTCATTGTTTTCAAATGTTTCAAGAAAGACAACATTTTTTCAGTGTGCACTTCATGATTTTGTGTCCAGTTTTAAATGTCTTTGGGGTTGCATGTTGATTTTTTATACGTAAGTATAATATATGATGTCGTTGAAAAGATACACATGTTGTGGCCCAGCAAAACAAATAATAAATTTTTGAACTACGTTGGCTTGCCACATGAAACTGAGTATTACTTTGTTTTGTTAAACACTTACTGCTGTGCCAAAAATATGGATTCTCTATTGCATACCGTTGCAAACAAATGTTTGAGAAAAATAATCATCTTTTCTATTGATACCTTGCCTAATGTGACCTTCGAATTTTTGCCAATGTTTAATGAAGCCAGTTTGTGTTTGACACATTGTGCTGCTGTTTTTTTCGAGTAGCCAAAGCTATTTGATGACTGCACTACACATCCATGATGTCATAACCACCAATTTCACTTGTAAGATTTGACATCAATATGGCATGTATTAATTATTAAAATTTACTATTTAAGTAACATCTGTTATGCTTTTGACCAACCAGTTTTGTTGTATCGAGTTTAATTCCTTCTTGCAGGTAAGTAGTATTAAACCAGATTGAAAATATTTGTTTGAGTTGGTTACACAAGGTGGAGACTGGAGATGCATCACCAGATAGCATCTTGTTCATCCTGTAATGTTTTTGTTGAACTGCATACTTATCTAGTTGTTGTTGTGAATGTTTCAGAAATTAACTGTCACTCAGATCAAAAAGGTTCGTGTAATGGTTGATGGTGACATAGAAAAATGTGATAAAAAGCTGCAAGAGCTGGAAACAATTAGGATGAACAACCTGCGGGAAATCGGAAACATCTTGCACGATTCTGTTCCTGTTAGCAATGATGAAGTATGGCTGAAATCACTCGATTGGATTATATCCGAAATTTTCGTTTCTCCTTGCCGTGAAATGAGAAAATCAGTATGAAGCTGAGTTGCGGTAGCATATTCAGTGTTGCTTGAAATGCGTGTGATGCTTGCATCCTATCTACGCAATGGCACGGAACTTTAATCGCTTCCAAATCTCAGTTTCTTTTCAATACGTGAGAAGTTCAGTTTCGTCTTGTGAGTTCACATGTTCGATAGTCGTTTTATGTCACTCCTGAGTGGTGATGGCAAACATTGTAAACTGAGTTCGCAGGTAGCAAGCGAAACGCAGTAACTGAAGTTATCCAAATAAGAAAGTACATATATGTTCCAAATATAATAGTCGTTTCATAGCATGCTTTTCCGTAAGTTCAAAAAACTTAATGAGACTGAAGAAAATGAAAACCAGAAACCGGGCGAAGCGGCAGTTGTCAGAGGTTGGTTGCAACTCAGTCTCGCACTTTTTATGTGGTCATTTTTTACTTAGTTTTCTATTAGCCACTTTTTGTTGTTCATTTTTTAGTGGAGTTCTGAAACTCCGGTTATAGCCAAAAAATGCAAAAAGAATGCCAATAATTTTTCTAGGATGCAGACAATAAAACGGAGAGGACGTTTGGCGATTGCAGTGTGAGAAAGAATTACTCTCACGTTGACCTTGTTACAATGGTCGATGGTTTTGAAGGAGAGAAAGGGGCGATTGTGTCCGGAAGCAGAGGATATTTTTTGAAAGGTTTCTATTGTGATTGAATTTCGCTTGCGATTCGCTCCGATGTTACCGAACGAACTTTTCAGTCACATCAGTTTTGCAGGACCTCTGGTATTTTTGGAACATGCCTTGATCAACTTTGCGTTGCAGCGTCTGGCTAGCAAAGGCTACGTTCCACTCTATACGCCATTCTTTATGCGAAAAGAGGTCATGCAAGAGGTGGCACAGCTTAGCCAGTTCGACGAGGAACTATATAAAGTGAGTAACGTCCACGTAAGAACGCAAGAGTTTTTTTCGATAAAAGTCAGTAATGTGTTCAAAGCTATGCAAAAGCGTTCCCGGACACCAGTGGTGAGTGCAGCATCGCTAATGCCTTCGCTGAAATTTACGATTGCACTATAAGTTTCTTTCAACAAGTGCAAAATTGCAAGATAGCCTTTTTCAGTACAACTTCCCTTTATCATATTACCTGAGTATTATCTTTTAATCGCTTCTTTATTAAAACACGGTGTCGTGGGTGAACTACTTGGTTTATTTTCATTCATTTTCACACTCGCTTTTACTCCTGGGAAGACCGTGGGGGCAGCAGCCTTAGGAGGACTCGAAATACCTCACGGTATCCAGCAACATGTGATAGTTCTGCTGGCTCCACACCAAGACCGGACCAAGCTAGGTCGGAGATATAATCACACCATCTGGTCCTAGCTAGGTCAACCTCTGGGTCGCTTTTTCCTGTGTGTATATCAAGCAGACTCACCTAACCAATAATTCCTGTGGCATTATTCTGGTCATATAGCCATACCACCGCGGATTGGATCTCTAGATTCGGAGGATAAGTGACCCAACATCTAGGGTTTGACCAATTTTACAGCTGCGCACTTTGTCGCGAAGCGTCACAACGTGAACTCTTCGTCAAAAATCCCATTTCTGCCGCTTGTACTTGAGCACTCCTTTGGTCATTAGTATTACGCAAGATTTATCATGTTAGGTGAGGATCGGCACAAAGATCGATTTAAAAACTGACAGCTTTGCGATGTTTGAAAGGTCTCGTTTTGTGACCAAAGAGCGATGAAGCTCGATCGCCTCAGTTACTCGCTAAGCTCTGAAGCGAAGTAAACGCAAGGGGATTTTCTGATGATCTGTGTGGCGCACATCAGTCGAAGCGCCCCATGTACGATTTTACTGATTTTTCAACCCAGGTTGTCGGAAAATCAAGTGAGAAAGCGGACGAGGCCGACATCGACGAGAAGTACCTGATCGCAACCAGCGAGCAACCAATCGCCGCATTCCATCGAGACGATTGGCTGGAACCCGACAAGTTGCCGCTGAAATACGCCGGAATCTCGACCTGCTTCCGTCAAGAAGTTGGATCGCACGGGCGCGACACGCGGGGGATATTTCGCGTGCACCAGTTCGAAAAGGTTCGTTTAATCTCGGCGTGTTTATCAGGTCGCTGATGTATCTCCATCACTCGTTGCGTTTTGGGTACATTTTATTGTGTGCTTTTCTTTTTTTCGCTTAGCAGACATATGTGGCGCGGTGAGTAAAACCTAAGAATTAGGTTGTTTTTATTTGAATTCAGGTGGAGCAGTTCGTCTACTCCGCCCCGGAAAAATCGTGGGAATGCTTCGATGAGATGATCGCCGCCGCTGAAAGCTTCTACCAAGTGCGTTTTAACATTTTCCACTTCCCGTTTGTACCTTAAGCACAAAGGCCGAACGAACAGCAGTAGAACGTGATTTGATTTATTAAAGTCGATGTCTTTTTTTCTTATTTTGCGTGACTTTGAATCTTCTACACCAGGGGTGCACCGCCTTTTCGCTATTGCGGGTCGCATTACGTCTGCTTTAATGAATTACGGTCGCCAGTGAGTTCAAGATATGTTTCTTTGCATTGCTCTTGTTCTGGTTCCACATACTGAGCCTAGCCTGCCTCCACACGTCTGCTGGCTGTATTTCTACTAGTATCCTTAACCCGTAGACAAAGAGTTTTTACGAATGCGCGGCCCCCATAAATTATTCTAAGTTACATGTGCACGGCCGCATAAGTTTTTATCTTAGACCGCATACGGCCGCAGGTTGTGCACCCCTGTTATAAGCGAATGACTTTATATACGAAAGCATGTTTCCACCATATTCCAGTTACCGTGTCGCCGGCTTGGGGGGTTTCAACAACCTGTTGCCGTTCGATCGTATGTGTTTCAAGTTAAAATTGATCTGTTGTTCGTGGTCATAACCTAATGTGGCGAAAATTAAGAAACTGGGCTATTGTCATGAATAGCATCATAATCCAGTTTTATCGATACATACTGCAAAAGGCGAGCAAGTAAAAAAAATAAACTAAAAAGCCACTTTTCTGTTGGTTTTATTCTTGTTATTTAGAATTGTTCCAACGTCCAGCACAGACGTTTAGGAAACAAAAAATGAGATGGTGCTGACGAGTCGAATCAAGCGTTTTGTTTGTCATTTTCTCGCCAATTAAATCGAGTGCTGAACAGCAGTGCTTTTGACAGTTGTTGGCTTGTCGGGAGTGACTTTGCTCCTGGTTCTGAGTCCCGTCTCATTTCTTGTCATACACGGATGCTCAACTGAAATTATCTTTGTAAAACTCGTCATCACTGAGGCCATTCAGTCGACCACTTACTGCTTTCACAAACTGACCTGAAACTTCTACAGTATTAACATATATTATTGATTAACACGGCAATAAGCGGTGTTAATTACAGCGACTGTTTCCACTTTCGTATAGACCAACCTGAAAACTGGCAGTGGGTGTCCCGCATTGCGTTTACTAATTGCAGAAAGTTTGATGTTTTGATCACGATTTTCTTATGTGTTGGGTTTGTAGATGGTTTGGTTTAAAAAATTTCAGTACGTTGGCTCTGATGTTTTCAGCACCTTTCACAAAGCCTGGTGGCGACACATAAACACTTTTAAACGGTTAGGGAAGGCTCTACCACGAGTGAACTTCTTGCTTTTTACATTTCACGTTTGAAAAGAGGGAAAAAGTTTTGCATAACAGTGTTCTTGCACTTGCTGTTAAGGTCTAGATTTTCAAAGCATGGTCACAATGTTGAAGTTATGTATAACGTTCCTTCAACATTGTTGATCGCACGCAAGGTCTCATTGATAAAGAATAAAACAAGTAAACTCAATTGTCAGAATTGCGGTTGGATTTACTGAAGCTAATGTCGACCTACTGTTGCTGGAATGAAAACTAGCACTAAAAAGACGAGGTATAATGTTTCTCTGAAAATGTACAAAGTAAGGCGATTTGTCACCTTATACGGATAAACTGGGATATGTTTTAAGATTGGGTCGAAAACCGTCTACGATGACCGCTTTAACGCTGTTCCAAGCCTGCTTATTTGCGGAACTGTCATGGTATGCCCAAAATAAATATCACGAATTCCGAAAGGTTTTCACGTCAAACTTTTCTATTAAAGCTCCGGGATTGTGATTCGTTGGTGTTTATTACCTTTGAAAGGGAAAGTGCTTTAGCTCTGGGAGAAAAAAGGACAAAGCTTCGTGGTGGCAATGACCATAACAGTTGGCAGTCGTTAAAAGTTATCTTCAGTTGTAAGCCATCTCGTTTCAAGCCATCTCTTGTAAGCCATCTCGTTTCAAGGCTGTAAGAGCGCGGTAGCCTCAGATCTTATTCTGGATGTTGGACTTCAGGCGCGTTGAATGGGATCTTTTGTCTGTGCGCTGTTTTCTGGTTCGTTTTTATGGAAACAACAGTTACTCGAAACTCCAAAGTTACAAGGAATTGTTACGGCCCAAGAGGTATATTAAAATGCTACAATTTAGCCACGGCTGTAAAAACAGCAACGCCACAGACTTTCTCGACGTAATCCGAGCAAAGTCTTCAGATCCTTGTGTGTGCGTTAGCAAGCCACATCTTTAGCATTAAACACTTACAAAAGGTCTTTAGAACATTTTCATTTTTTATTGTAATTCAAGACAAAATTGCCACATTAGGACTTCAACCATCCTAAGTGCTGTTGTTTAAAATCGCCGAAGTAGTTATGATTTTAATAAAACTTTTAGGATTGATTCCGTGAATCTGCGATTTTGTGGGAATGCCAACTTGACTTTTTTCTATTCAGAGAACGTTTCCCTTGTCAGTATTCCATGAATAATTGCGGCTTTTATTTCATTGTATTTTTAAGACGAGACAAACAACATTCGAAAACGATTACCAAGGAAAAAAGAGGATTAAAGTTAATTGGTTATTCGTCAGTTACAATCTTCATCCTAATTTTCATTCTATTTTGTTAAGAGGTTGACCCACCAGGCCAGTCTCCGATGCTCCTTTCGATGTCTGGCAGCCGATCTACAGATGGCAGCAACAGAAACATTTTTTACGTCAAAGGCGAAAGGAATAAAAGAGAAACGAAGTCAGAACTTTTATTTCGAACTCAGGAGACAGCAAAACGATGATTGCACTTGTCCTGTCATCTTTGGCATGAGCGCAAGTTGGCGTCACACCTCAATGAGCAGTACACACGGAAGGGCAAAGTGATACAAAACGAACACCTGATTAAAATAAGGACGATCCCATACCCCATGGCGAAGCCTTATTTTGTATGAAAGAATCATACAGATCAGTTGGGCAACACCTTAACTGACGCCACCAAACGAGTTGGTCGAGCGATCCGTTGGAAATCGAATTCTTTTGTGTTCTCGCGTTTAGATTTTAACGCTGCGCACCTCGTTTTGAAAAAGTCACCGTAAGTTTGTTTCGTCCGCGCCGCACCCCCCCGTCGTCTGTTAACGTGTGTGAAAATTTAATGGGCGGTTTCCCGCAGGATCTGGGCATCGGCTACCGCATCGTCAACATAGTGTCGGGCGCGCTGAATCACGCTGCGTCCAAGAAGCTCGACCTCGAAGCGTGGTTTCCCGGGTCTGGCACGTACAGGGAGCTGGTGTCTTGCTCAAATTGCTTGGACTACCAGGCCAGGAGATTGCGCGTCCGTTACGGCCAGACGAAGAAGATGATGGAAAAGGTTGGTTTGCTGCAACTGGTACTGTCATAGCAAACCCTTTAGGATTAGCTTAACTCAACGGCCATTTACGTTCGCATCTTTTTCTGCTGTAAAACAGCTTAGGAAATAACTGCGAGGTGGCGCTGACGGGCATTGGTGATTTCCAATGCTCTGAGCTGTCCATTCCCGTCCATATTCTTGTCGTGTGCAATTTGCATGCAGTGAGGGTTTTATTGTAGACAAAAGCGAGGTGGTTCGCATTATCCTTGTAAAAAAAGATACTCGACGTAATGCGAGAGAACATGCGCGAGAAGTTTAGAACGCCACGTGGACACAGGTTGACGTGCGTTGCTTGAAAAATAAGCACGTGGACACTCATCAGTTTTTTCGGTGAATGTTTATGCTGGTGTTCTCCTTGTCGAGAGCATCGACGGCAAGCTTCGAACTTGCGTCACGCGTCAAACGTGTTATTTGCGTTTTGATATCCCAAGACGTTGATTTCGCTGCTGTTTCCAGGCGGAGTTCGTTCACATGCTCAACGCTACTATGTGCGCCACCACGCGGGCAATTTGCGTCATTCTTGAAACTTACCAAACTGACGAAGGCGTCATTGTGCCTGAAGTGCTCCGGCCGTTTATGCCTGAACGTAAGTCTAGTACTGTTTGATGATAATTGTGTGGGAAAAGCACATTGCCGAGGCTATGTTGTTCATCCTAAGCGCTTAAGGCAATTTTCCGCTAAGCTCTTTACGCTGACCTATTGGTTCCTAAGCAGCGTAGAGTGGGTCTGGAAAAATAGCCAAGCGTCCGTTGAATTAACTCAAAATGATGGGTTTAACTTAACCCAACTGAGTTTTGAAATGCAGACAAAGATTTTAAACTTTCAAAAAATTTTTCTACCACCTTGTTCATAGTAATTCGTACCGTTTGATGAAGATAGTGTCTACTGCTTAATGCACACAGTGATCAGCAAAAAAAAACAGCAAATGCATTTTGATGGATATATTCGGAAAATATGTACTTACCGTTTGAGTTGGTTTCCATGGTTTTATTTTTCAGTAAACTGGTAGTTCTCTAAGATTTCTGCGTATTACGACAACCCTGCATTGTCGGTGTTTAAACCCGCCGTAGAAAATGACGCGTCGGTTTTGCAAGTTTCGGCGTAAATTCTGTTTTTGCAGAATACAGAGAATTTCTGAAGTTCACTCGCCCCGCACCGATCGATGAGGAGGAAGCGAAAAAGCAGAAAAAGCAAAACAAAGGGAACAAAAAACAAAGCACTAAGGAAGCCGGTGACGTAGCAACCGGTGTGAAAAACATGAACGTGCAGTAGAAGAAGCGCGTCCTGTTTTTTTACGTTGTGTTTCTCCTGGAGCGTTTAACTCATCGATGCGTTGGTGGCCGCGATGTTTATTCTTCTTTACTAGCAAAGTGTTCCCGAGTACTTCATTCTACTTCGCGCGCACGCGACGCATGATTCGTGCGTTACTGGTCCTGGTGAAATTCCAACTTGCCAGAGTTTCAACTCGCCGCTTTCGGATCTTCGGCCTTCATCTGTTTCGCCACTAAAGAACAAAGGATGTTATTTGCAAGTTTACTAGTTCGTCGTTGCGAAGGCAGAGCACGCTGTCTTGTGGACGCTGACGTTGCATCATTGAAAAACTACGAAGATTCACGTTGGTCGGTGGTTAGCAACACGTTCGCTGTGCTTCTGATTTGTTTGACTTCACGTGCGTGTCGGAGCAACTGTCACCGTGTTCTGCTGCTTTTGCTAACCGTTATTTGCTGCATGTATTCTTTCGAGGCATAGGTCGCGTGTAGGCGTTAACTAGAAATGTGTGGAAATGTGTTGCGCTGGCAAGCAAGCGCTTGTTTTGAAGCCCGATCCAAACCTTACCATGGGGATAAAGCAGAACTTGCCTGGAAGAAAAAACCTTCCTCTCACACTGGAAAAAAGGCCGGACTGGCGAAAATCCCCGACGATCTTGTTGTGTAAGATGTCGCAGGTCGAGGCGCTGAGCGTGAATGAAGCGGACCGCAAAACCGCCCCAGCCTCCTGCTGAACCCGTGGAATCCCGTGTGACGTCACCGTCGTAGCCCGAATCGAACGCACGTGGAAACTTTCACGCCGGATGTGCGCGTTTCCTTCTCGCGTCGTCTCTCGTCTTACTTTGATGCCGTTGTGTGGAATGACCTGTTGGTGAATGCGCGGCTCTGATGCCTTCGGTGGCGGGCTTGCGTAACAGGCATGCATGCATCATCTGGGCCACCTCCCGCTCTGACGCAGTGAGCGCATCGTACGATGTCCTGAGGCCGGGTCGGTTGTTTTGCGCGGCGACCCATTACGCAATACGGCTTATTGACCTCGGACGAAACAGTTATCGCGTAAATAGAAGACCTGTGTTGTTCTCGTCTTGGCTGCGCGCCTCTTGTTGCGCAGATGTCACGTCCAGATTTCCAGAGCAGCATTTCGATGCTGCCTGTCTATCGGTAATTTCGCGCACTGCAGTTTTTAATCCCTTTAATAGCGTAATTGTGCTTTATGTTGTATGCATGTGGTGGTAGTCGGTCGCTTTATTGACCCCAGCATCAAGCAAAGTCCAAAGCAGCTCTTAACCGCTGCTCAATCATCGTCATGGTGCGGGGTGTTTTGCTTCCACGGTTCGCCGGTCGCTCCAGCGATCACAATACGTACTTTCATCAGTCGCAAATGCGTGCCTGCAAAACTATTAACTGTGTCGGTAACTTCCAGCAATCTATCTTTTTGAATAGATACCCGGTTAAGCATCATCGAAATGTTAGCGCGAAGATTGACATTAAAGAGCTCATGGCACTTGGTGTCGTCTGACTTTGTCTGAAATAACTTGAATGCATTTGTGTTCCCCCTTTACAGTCATGTAATAAATTCAGCAGGAAGCGCAATGTGTCTTACGTTTACCTGCAACGTCAGTTTGGGGCAGCAAACCGCTTCCTTCGGTAGAACTTCCTGCACTACCTTCACATTTCAATTGTTTTCGAACATCACCATGTATCGATTATACGAAGCCATGGCTTGCGAGTGGACTTAGGTGGGGAAAAACGGATCAACCGATTTGGTGGAAAACGTTTCCCTGAAAAATGGATTCTTGTGAAGTTTTACCTTTTGCGACGCTGATCAATGGGTAGCAGAGACGCCCATCAAAATTTGACCGTGGTTCGGCCAAATCAAGTTCCCGGAGTTTTGGCATCAGGACCACTGATGTGAGATCGCACACAAGTGCTTTATTTTGTCCATGCGTTTTGAACGAATGCTGACAAACGCAGAATGATCGCACCAAAGGTTCCACGTCTTACCTCGCAGAAAAATTGTTCCTTGAGACCTTCCAGTTAAACCTTGCCAACGTTAAGTTTGGAGAGACGTTTTCGAAATTGAGGAAGAATTAGCATTTTTATGTAGACACGGCCTCGATATGGCCGAAATGTGGTGTAGCATCAACACGGTTTCGAATTGTGAGCTTGAACAGTTTGAGGTAGGAATTCCTTTTCGTCAGCTTGTAGCATGGAATGTGTGACGCACACTGATATGTGATATGACGCCGTCGCACATGAGGTATTGCCAGACTGATGCATAAGTTCTCTGCTGTAGTCATTTCATGCAGAGATTCTTCCATCATCTGCTTGATTTTTAAAAGAAACGTGGGATAATTCGCGTATGGCCGACGGACTCTGCAAAGCTCAGAAGCGGTTATAGCGATTTGCAATTTCCAGGTTGAAATGGTTCCGGTTTTGTTTAATCATAACAATGGCATCCTCGGCTGAGCCAGCGGGGCTGAACGTTCGAAACTTGTAACCTAGCACGTTTTCAGTTATCTTTATTGGCAAGCTTGAGCAAAGTAATTACGCAATTGGTTGGGGCAAGATCTTCCTCGTGAGGATAAGTATTTGTCGAACCGAAAACTTTTTCCAAACAAGATAGACCGACGTATGTTCACCAGTTGAAAGCAGCAAGGCAGCGTGGGTTGTGGTCTTCGGAATGACGTACGACGTGCCACGGTCGCTGGTTCATCGCAAAGGCATTCTGGCTGTGATCACAGCAAGCAACAGTGAGTTCAAATCGTGTTTCCGAAAGGTGTGAAATAGGTGCGTAGATAGCCCTGGTTCGCTTGAGGGTCACTGCACAAAGCAGAACCACAGCAGTATGATCAATTTCAGTCTGACGTTGGCAAACTATCTTTTGTGTTACTGCTTTGGGTTGAATTAAATCATCCCGTTTTACAGTGAAGCTTGGCAGTCGTCAGTTATGTATTTTTGCGCGAAGTATGAACAGTTGTGCTATACAAAAACAGTGGAATTAACTGGAATGGTTAAGTGGCGTACGGAGGGGGTGGGCGATCGGCATCCAAGGCAAGGGGGCATACAAAGAATAAAATTAGAAAAATTACATCTTATTAACATGCTGTCCTTCGTATTGTAAGGTTACTGTTATACTGCGTGGGTCTGATGGGAGCTTGCCTCAGGGGGACATGCAAATGTATATTAAGTCGCCTGAGAGAGAGATGCAGCACTGTCATCGTTATCTTGAAGCCTTACACCCTGTCTCTCTTCTCCCCCTTTGTAGGCTGTTAATTTTCCTGTTAACCTATCGCTACTCGTGCGACTTGTAGCTTTCAAACTATGTCTCGATTCTCTCTAGCCTGGGTTGTTAAACTGAGAGGCGTGAAAAGTTCGCAAGGGGCTGCGTGTATGGCAGCGACATATTTTTGAAAAGTATGAAATCAGCTAAGTCCAACCGAAATTGCTTACTGAGCCAAAAATTTTGTCACTGTCTTAACCAGGGCTGCACATTGAATGACTTACTTTGATATTAGCAAACAAAATTTAGTTTAAGCTAAAGTTGCGTTCGAATCCTAACTGCAATGGCAACGACTGTTTGTCACCTTTAACCACTCCGTAGGTGTTATTTCATAGGCAAATTTATGCCCATGGAATAAGGGTAGAAATCAGAAATCTCCCAGCACGCAGTACAGATGTGATAAGTGGCACTGAGTACCAACTGCAAGATAAATGTCAAGTTTAAGATAATCAGAAAAGGACAGGTTGTCAGTATGTAGTCTAGTTACACTACAGCGAAAACCTAAAGTGGGCCGCGTGCGGACCGCGGTTTGGATATTGCTGTAAAAAATGCATTGCTTTTATCATTTGCAAATTCATTATATTTTCACTATAAACGCCACAATCAAAATAAGGCGGCCAGCACAGTGAACAAAAACCAAGACTTCTTAAACTTGCTTGTGCAAAGTGGATCTATGAGTAAACAGCGCTTCATGTTGCGATGGTGTCTTGTCTGCTTGGTTTCATTTGCAGTGGCAATGAGAATTGTTTCACAGTCTATGTCATGCGTAACAATTTTTGCTATAGATTCTTTGCTTTCATTTGTTGCAGAAAGGATCTTAAAAGAGAATTCCTTTCAGTCGATGTAAAAAAATGAGGTAGTGAAATATTTTCCGATAGGAGAGCTCATTTGAAAAAAGAATTTGGTATGATTAGGTGTAACTGAATTGTTCATATGTTCTGCTTCACTAAAAAGAATTACTTCTCCATCTGTTTTCACTAAGCAGTATCTTTAGCAATTTGTTTACAGTTCAGAAAAACACAGAAGGCAGCCAGTGGCGTAACTGAGGTTTGAGCCGGGGCGACAAAGCTTAGCTGAAGGAAGCCCATTGGTCACCGTAGGGGGGGCCACTAGCCAAAACTCGAAAAAGGTTAAGAAATGATAGTGAATCTGTGGATGTCGTGGATGTTCATATTAGATAAAAAAGAAAACCCCCCGAAAAACGCAAAAAAACAACAAATTAAAGAACAGTAAACATCAAAATGTCAACTAAAGGGGGCCCAGTTTATAATAGAAAATGTAGACAACTCTATTATTCTATTATCATGCCTCACAAGTGGTATCTTTCTTTGGCAGGCCTATCTGATGCTTATATGCATGAATTCATGCGATATCTATTCCTCAACACAATACCCATTTTTACAAGAAGAATTTTGCTTATAAACATGTGCTTGCCCCAGGCCCACAGAATAAAGCAAATTATTACAGGCTAACACATTAAAAACAAAAAAATCTTTACATATTTTTAGTTTAATTTATCGAAACTTGTTTTTTGTTAACACTAGTTTTTACGTATTTCAAATGCCTACATTTCTCACATTCCTCAATACAAGACTTGAATTTCGTAGCGGGGCGTACAATCAAGCAGCTGCCCCGGGCATCACCAGACCTCTGCATGCCATTTTGGTAGAATCAGAGTAACGTTTTTAGTAATTTTATTGTTTCAAATTGACTTCCACGCAGGGTTGTTCGTTCTTTCTTCCTTGCGCGTACAGGGGAATCACAATGTCATTTTAATTAATATGACGTGCTTCAGAGATCAGTTTTTAATACCACAAAATCAATATTGAAATAACAGCATATAAGGAAAGAAAAGCGATGCTTCTAGCAAGCAACCGTGTGAATTCGCGAAGTTGTCATTGACACATTCACAGTTGACATCGTTGCATCGAGGACACTTGGGGAAAGCCCGTCTGTTCTGACAGTTACGGAAGCGTGTAGCTTGAAGCCTCTGATTCTAACGGCTCAGCATTGATACTGAACGTGTAGCCTCAAAACCTTAAAAAGAAGCATCAGTGATCGAAGAAGCTGAGGGGAAACATGCTTCGTCTCTGCTGTTCACCTTACTACGCATATGTACTCAATTGGCCTATGAGCCTTTGGTAACCCTGGTGTCGATTTTCGCTCGACGGACGTGTGGTTACAACCACCAAAGGCAACCAAAAAAAGTCGACAATCTGTTAGCATGGGTTTGCAATCGGTGGAAATGCACTGGTACCAGAAGTCAGAGCCGGACGTCATTTCTGCAAATTCGTGAAAACCCTATCACAGGTACTTCTTTGTTTTTTCCCACTATTTTCTCGTTCAGAGGCGGAAGAAAGCCTTTGAGTAAACAGCAAGTTCTCCAGGTTGAGGACTTTTTCATTATGCAAGCTTTCTGTGCAGGGGTTCTGTATTGCGAAAATGAAGAAGCAAAGAGCAAGGAAAAAAGGCTCCTATACTTTGACGGCACGTAAAAGCGAAACCGTGGTGGTCAACAACTTACAGACTTCGCCAGCCGATCGACAAACATAAGCGTGTCTTACAAGCCAACTGTGAGCTTATGACTTGGAGTGTTAAAAATGATTAGTCATCTGTTGGCGATTGCAGCCGTTTTTTCAATGTTGTTTTCAAGCATATTTTTTTCCATTGCATCCATTGAAGTTCATGCCGCAAGCAGGTAATTCATGTAACATGGTTGTGGTGTTATTTGAAGGAAGAAAAATTAGATAGAAAACTTCAATTGTTTTCAACTAAAAGTGATACAAAATCTTCTTGCTTTTGTTCTTATCGATTCATGAATTTTTAGAAACAGGTTTACTATTAACAACAGGCTAACGAAGGTTAGCGGATGATAAAACGTTTGCAGTCCATGTGTTGTGCCGTTCAGTTTCATTTCCGTACAACTTCCTTTTCAACCTATAAACAGTAAATCCTGCTTACTTTAATTTTATTGGCAACGAAATCGGTCCCACTGGGTTATGTAAAAAAAGCACGACCCATTGAAAGATGGCTACTAAAAGTAAAACAGTTTCCACGCGTTTTACAAGTCCGATCACACCGGGCGAAGAAGTAAGCTTACTGTTACGCGTTATATTTTCAGTAAAAAAAAAACATTAACCAAAACCACCTTATCATAAATCTGGTTCTCAAAACCCCTAACAACATAAATTTTTCAAATGCATCTTTCAAATTTGAAAATAAACTTTGGGGCAAATGTTTTGTTTTTCATTTGTGTTTGTTTGCTTTCTGTCGTGACAGTTGCAAGTTGTGAAAATTTCGAGAATATTGCCATTTTCACCTCTGAAACTTGTCTTATATTGTCAAATCACTTTGTGAACAAACAATTAATAACGTTTTTGGTCTTATGGCTTGGTCCTCAAACGATCCCTTCAAGGCTATTTTTGCTATTGTTTGCATATCACATAACCCCAAAAAGTTTTTTCTATTGCCGGCAAACACAGTGACATGAAGTGAACATGAGATCATAAACTTTCTTGTAGAAAAGCCCATTTTGATTTATCTATGCTTTGTAGTGCAACATTTATGAAAGAGGCACTGAAGTCTTGTCGTGAGTGTCAAACATTTTTATTGCAGGTTTTTGACGTTTTTTTCCAGAAACTTGCGAGATGTTTTTACAAATTTATTAGTATGGTTTAATCATGCATTTTTGTGACTCAAATCACGAAATAACACGAAGCAGCAAGAGGAAATACAATAACATCAAAGATCACTAGTTGATTATATAGTGATGAAAAAATATAAAAGATAGAAATTTCACGTTTCGCAGCTTAGTAATCGTGTTCTAACATATTGAATCACAAAGGGTTGGCGAAAGACCACCTGGGTCAAGTTCTCAGCCAGCCCTGCTGCTAACACAAACCAAATTTTAATTGAAGACGTTTTACAAGTAGTAATAAAAGTAATAAAAAGCGTCAAA
>Ga0210059_1003656_pt1 | contig 24693 bp, 13 predicted proteins | sample Ectturendosymbi2_FD_188042 | JGI IMG/M metagenome (GOLD analysis project Ga0210059, IMG submission 188042) | Ecteinascidia turbinata endosymbiont from Florida, USA - Sample 2 (SPAdes) (version 2) | ecosystem: Host-associated > Tunicates > Ascidians > Unclassified | place: Key West, Florida...
TCAGTAGCTATTTTTAACGCTGTTGACGAATTTCTGAAATGTTGTAATAGATTCTAGTAAAGCAGTGTATTCGTTTTGCGTATTATTTATGTTTTTTTTTTGGGGGGGGAATTTACTCGTGCTGTATTTTGAAAGCTCGACTTGACACGACAAAACTGCACAAGTCAGGCTACCGCCTGCAGCAAGATTGTCGTAAAATAAATACAGAGTAGGTGTTAGTTGATAAACACAATCATCACTGAGAGGAGCAAAACACATACACAGCGCCCCAACTATATGAAGTAATTCACTCATCATCACACAGGGATCCAGCAGTGGGATCAAGGTGTTCTAATATCAGATTTTGAGGCAGCTAACAGAAAAAGAGTAGAAAATAAATCGGTTAGGTTGTTCAGCGGCGCACAGAGGCATGTTTCAAGGTTTCAAATGTTTTGCAAGACCTTTTAGCACGAGGCTGACAACCAATTGTTTTTACTGAATTTGAAGCAGGATTTGGCGGTTGGAATTTTACTAGTTATATATGTTACTTTTTACATGTTTAGCTTGCACACATCGCCTATATGTTGGAGGTCATAGCGGAATCATAAGAAAATACAGAAATCCTGAGGCGTCACGAAGCACAGCGAAGCCGAAAGTATATCGGTATACGCCAGTGCAAAGTGGCTAATGGTCCCAACTCGTTTTCATCTACTTGTGTCCGGTTGTCTGTTGCACCCTTACGATTAAAATCCACTTTTAATGAATCATCATGATCAACAACCAGTGGCGTGGCCAGCCCAAAATTTTTGGTGGCCAAATTGTTTGATTTTAGGCGAGCAACAATATTTTGTTTGGAACGCCGCTTCTCAAAGCACAAAATGACTACATATGCCAAACATTTTGGGGGAGCCATGGCCCCCTGGCCCGCCTTCTGGCTACGCCTATGTCAATAACAGTGTTGTTGCGTAGGACCGGACACAGAACTCTTGAAGTGCGGGTGATCAAAATGAACTATACTTTCATTTATTTTTTTACAAACTTTCGATGGTGAATCACCTTGAGCTACGTAGAATCAAAAGGAAAGCCCACTTAAGCATAATAGATGCCAGCGATCTTTTAGTTTGCACTGCCTTGGAGGTCGAAAGATACGTTTTTTCTGCTTCTACCTACTTGCGCTAACATCAGATTTGGATTAACAAGCGTAACAACAGAAATAAAAAATTAAACTTGCGTAACGCCAATGAACAGGTCTGAAAGTGTAGAAAACATTTCATTGATTTTTACGCGAAAGAAAAAGAGGTAGAACCAGATCTCGTAAATTCGATAGGAAACGCACGCAATGCAATTGTACTGGTGCACGGGGCGATTACATGCAACGATAGGCACCTCTCCCAGGTATAGCAGGAAACAACTCATGCTCAAAAGACAAGTCTGGTCGCAAACTATTTTCTCGCTGAAGGTACCATTAGCACTAAAGCGAAACGAAAATTGTCAACAGTTTCTGCGTCATAAACTTAACACCAACATGAGTAATTGCTGAATGGAGTCAGGCGACCTTCCAACTGTCGCACAAGCGAAGCGGTTCTTTTGCACAACAAAATAGACATGTGACAAGCTTCCCACTCCCATAGAATACGTAAGAGGAAAGGATTCAACCCACCAACTCAAGCATGTCTTCAGTGCAGCCCGACAAATGATTTGAAGAAATTCCACGGTCCAAACGAAGTGGTATGTAGTCTGTACCTGTTGTTGACGTGAAGAGAAATTGCAATGTTTGCTTGCATACCTCAAGCTGGTGGCTAGGTGCATAGCCAGAAAAATGATGGAGTGGACATTGCCCACTGGAATAAATAACTTTCTGACAATTCTTGCTGAATGTTCAACAATTGTCATCCAAAATTTGTGGGTGGGACAGGGCTTTCCGCCCCACTTCGATACACTCCTGCTAACATGGGCGTCAAAACGGGCATTTGCCCCCCCGAAAATTGGGTCCAGACAAATGACTTTGTTCAGACGCCGTTCTGTGGCTGATTGCTGTAAAATAAATAATGATCTAAATTCAATATACTGTAGGTTTTCAAACATTAAGTCAAGGCGTAACCAAAATTCGGCAGAAGAAACACGAGTTTTTACCTTTTCCGACAAGATTGTTTTCAGAAAAATAATATCCAATGTTTTCGTTTCCACTTTGTACTCGGTTGAACGTCCGCGGATTGGTCCGCAACAGAATGCTCTCAACTTTTGCTACTTCTGTCTAAAACAGTGGTACACAACTTTATCGCTATTGCCGTCCGCATTACGTATATTTTTATGGATTACGGCCGCCAGTGAGTTCCAGATGTTATTTTTTGCATTACGTCTGTTCTGCTTCCACACACTGAGCCTACCCTGCTTTCACACGTCTGTTTGGCCGTCTTGTCTTTCTTCTAAGTATCCACACACAGTAGGACAGTGGTTCTTAACCGGAGGTACACGTACCCCTTGGGGGTACGAAGCACTAAAACAAGGGGTACGAAGCACCAAATTTTTTCTGGGATACACGCTCTGAAATTTAAACCCAGGCATGCACGCCCCAAAAATTAAAAAAATGTGTTTTCGATTGTAGTGAGTGCTGTAAACTTTAGAGGCCATGCCTTGAATCAGCGCGTGCTCAAAAGTTTTTTGTAACGAAGTTGGGGATCAACACAATGTTCTTTTCCACACAGAAATGAGGTGGCTATCCCGTGTTCGAGTGCTTACTCGTGTTTGAGCTGTGCAAAGAAATCGAGCAGTTTCTGAGATACCGAAGTAGTGGCATAGCAGGGTACTTTGAAAACGAGGAATTTGTTATGTCCTTTGGCATACCTTGCAGATATATCCAGCCGCCTTAGTGACTTGAACACCTCCATTCGGGTAACAGCGATGAACATGATCACAACTAGGGAAAGCATATCTGCCTTCATTAATAAACTTTCAATCTGTATTAGTTGCATTGGATCAGTCACCTATTTTGATTTTCCACAACTTGGTGCAGTTTCCAAGGGAAAAATATCCTTAATCATTGTCACTGAAATATAAAAGCATGTGCAGGTGTTCCAGCAGTCCTTCCAGGGTTGCTTTCAGGCTTCAACCAGGAGAGGTTTCTGTTTCACAGGGTTGGATGCAGGGCAGAACCCATTTATTTTTAACCTAAAATCTATGGATGACAATGATGGTATGAGGAAGATCTAGTTGAAATGAAAACGAGTAAAAAAATTAAAATAAACTTCCATTCAATGTAATTAGGTACCTTCTGGTGCACACAACTCAACACTTTCTCGCAGTTAGCAAAGACATCTTCGGAAGCCCTTGTGCTATTTTCAACAACCTACTTACGTGAATGCAGTTTCTCAACTCGCTTGGACATCGAAACTAAGGCCAGGAATCTATAAGAGCTCGATGATGACATGCAAGCAAGCGGCTATCTTAAACGAAGAGCCATGCTACAGCATAATTATTGAAAAAAAAACAGCAAAAAAACTTTACCTCTGTCTGATTGTTGGTGTACTTTGTAAGTTCATTGTATCGTTATATTTGTTGCGATGAAACCATGTTACTGTCAATTACTTGATTTCAGACAAGGGGTACGAGAAAATTTGATGAAAGGTCAGGGGGTACGAGTGCATATTAAGGTTAATAACCGCTGCAGTAGACAGAGTTTTCATCAATGCATGGTCGCCAAATCTTACATTTTGAATTCCATATGCATGATCGCACAAACTTTTATCGAATGCCGCAGGTTGTGAAGCCCCCGGTCTAACCGGTCACAAATAAATGCAAGGTAAAGACAACAAAATGTAAATAAATTTATTGTTTAATTTACGCTTCACTCGCAAGAAACAAATAGCTTCTAGACACAAAACAATTTTTGATCACAACTCTTTGGTCAGTGTCGGCTTTGTTACTATAAGCACTGCTTTACATCGGTTTCGTTTAATGATTTTATCACAGATTTTGTTTTATCCTGTATGGTTTACAAAGTCGTGACCCTTGTAAGTAGGTCACCTGGGAAGGTTGCTTGTTTAACTTTGCCAGGTAAACCTGTTTGCAACTATAGGTCACGAATGGCTGGCATCACAAAGGGTAAATTTTTGTGCTATCTACCAGTTCGAAAGCTTTGTTCCCGTATTTGTTAAAACCTGTTTGGAAATGGCAAAGTAAACGGAAGAACTTTGCACTCGGGTGCCTCAGTAACAAGTAGATAAAAATGTTTCGTAAGCAAAGCTGACTTACGGAAAAATGTTAGCTAAACTCAAGAGCGCCCAAATTCCAAACTTTTTTTGCACGTTTTACAATGGCAAACGCACGTTTCGGATGTAGTTACTGAAGTTATTGAGAGTTACACAAATGATAAATAGCAATTGGCCCACCTGACGCATTTGCACAAATTTTCATAGTAAATATTTGACTTTCATCAACGATGCAAAGCGTTAAACAAATGGCGACAAACAGGACGACAATCAACTCACAGCCAAGAGACTTTCTGTACAAAACTACATATTGGAGTTTTGCTTTCAAAGAAAGTTTTTGACAATTCGCACAAACCCAAGAGCGATGTATGTGAGTGAGCGTGTTTGAAAAAGCACAAAGAATTTATTCTGCACAGGTTCACGTACCTATATATGAATAGTCGCGATCAAGAATGAAAACGCAAGATGTGCTTTGAGCGAGTCCAGGCCTTTATGACGTTTAAAGACTGGGGGAAGATTTTCGTTAAAAGAAATTGAATGATGGAACCTGTCAAGGATGCTTCTGTTTGCGTTTTTTAGATTTCTACATTTCTTTTAGCAGCAGCTTTGAGACTTAAAAAAGCGCAACAACAGGTTTTGGTCAAGAACAGCAGGACAACAATACTGTAGAAGTTGTCGAAACTTTCCAACTTGCGTGGTGGGGTCGGCCATCCTCAAATAATCCTTAGTGAACAACTCCCCAATCTAACCTCTAATTCGCGTTAAGCACAATTTGTCGATCGAGAAGCATTCGTAAACAAGTGTTCTGAAACTTATTTCAACATCCAACGTGAGACACATCGTCGCAATGTTTGGCAACGCTGCTTTAACTGCAACAACTCCAATAATGCCATGAACCAAAAATGTTGAGAAAGATCGTCTTATCATCGCAAAGTGTCAAAGATTTCTTCAGGTGTCTTTGCATGAGACAACGTGCCTTTGCTCAATCAGGAAAGGAGGATGAAGTGCAAATATTGCAGCTGTTTCAGTTTCAAGAACGGCACCTTCCTGTTGTGAGCATCGAATAGTCGTATATTCCAAGTCTCCGGCAAATGTTTGATGTTTGTTCATTGTTGAACCCGGCACAGTCACGTGATGGCCACCATTCCACGGTGGTCTTGGAATCAAGCAAGTGTTTGTAGGTCCTGTAACAGACAAAAGCAAAAGACGAATTAATAAAAATTAGGACTAAATGGCAACGAGCTGTGATTGAAAAGCATTGGTGACAGAAACACACGCACCAATCGACAAGTAAGAATACCGTCCAAGTCTGCCATCCAGGGCAGGGGATTGCGACTGCTGGTTCTCTGCAAATTCCGCGAACTAATCTGCACTTCAGATAGCAACAAAGGCTTACAAACACACTCCTGTACAATACATGTCTTTTGCACGTGTGGCTTGGCCGCTTGACAAACCTGAAGTATACAGGTTTTTCCGCCCTAAATGCGCAGCCTTCAGTTTTAAGTTTTCAGAACAATCAGTTACAAGAGCGAAAACTGTAGTTGATTGCAGTCGACTGGTGATAATAAGGGTTTTTGTTACTTATGAACGATTTTCCGTAACATTGTTATTGAGAACACAGTTTTTATGCCACTTTCGCATTAGAAATCAAGTGTTTTAATCAATAGCACCTCAGTAATGAAATTGTTCAACAGAGATTTCCAAACATTCTTCAATAATTATCTAAATACTGGATTTTTTACTTATGCTCTAACACTCCTATGATGTTGAAACTTTGTGTAGATCAGTTTTCCTCTTTTGCAGCGAATATGAAAACATAAGAAATGAAAAATTTGCTTTTGCGTCTTCATGTTAAGAATGGCGTTGATTCACTCAGAGTTGAAATTTGCCAAACTAGTTGAGTAGGTCTTTATTTTGTTTACCTAAGAGCAGTTTTTCTCAAGGAAAATGTTAGGTACCCGGTGTGGACCTGTAGGGAACCGATTTCTCTGATTCTAAAGACCCGATGATAATTTTCTCTGATCCTAGGAACCCGAATCGGGTCCCTAAAACACCTTAAAAAACATGCTAATAACGTTGTTTCAAAATCGTGAGAACACTGCACTTAAAAGATTGCTCCGTAAAATTTCAACATTTGTTATCCTTGTCGAACAGGAAAATTTTTCTAATTTACGTGGGTATAACTTTTCCCCACCAAAATCTTGCCCTATTCTCAGCAGAACTTTAAGCAAAAATATTTCTACATTTGGTTAAAGTGTAGTTTTACAGTAAAGTGTCAAGTTCTAAATTCACATCAAACCTATTTGCGCAACAGAGTTAGCCTCTTTACCCGTCGTTCCCTTGAATGACAGTTGAGCCCATCATCAAATAATCTCGACCAATGGACAGGTCTTGAGGATAACAAGCTGCTTTCAACCAGAAGGTGTGGTTTAGATCTGCTTTCATGTCGGTTAATCCTTTGTTTTTGTAGACAGTTCGGATTTTTCCAGTGAACACAACCCAGTCTTCACTCTCGTCAGACTTACTCAAGATGAGAACTTTGTAAACTGCAAACAGTGCAAGAAATCAACGCAAATTAAGAATCGTCAGTTTTTTGTTTTACTCCCAACGCTTTTCAATTCGAAAGTGAGGTTTAGCAAAACAAATCACACCTGTCTGCCAACGCATGTTAACCTACTGTAAATTTCAGTGCATTCACATCGTTTCAAGTAAGGCGACAAATCTATGCCTAGTGTCCATTGATGAAGACACCACCATTTTCCAAATGCAGGTATAGAAATAGCAGCTTTCTAACGTTCTCGATGATTTCAAGTTTGGCCACAACGTTTTAATATGGGCCAAAATATAATTAAATGAAGAAACATAAAAAAAACGCACCATAGGTTGTATTCTGGTCGCACGTGTTCTCCATTCTCATTTCCAGCGTGGTAGCCGCGGACACAGACTTTCTCACTATATTTGGACAAACTTCTCCTGCTGCGCATGCGCAAACGTCTGATGATGTCAGAGCTGTCACGTCATTGGAAGAGCAAAGAGTTGGAAGACGACGTCGTTCTCTGACGTTGTAGTGGGAGGTGCAGCGGCGCTCTGTCAACGGTGGAAGACATTTGGTTTTTGCATAAATCGTGACGTCACTGCTTACGCCCAAACAACCGATGACGTCATCTTTGACAAACGATGTCACGAACGACGCATTTTATCATCGCCTTCTCCCCTGCATCTTTGCTCAACTCTTCCACTGGATGACCGGTCCATACCAACGAGACACGGACCTTATCGACAAAAGGCGAAAACATTACATTTTTTCATGTTACGAGCGAACATGTGTTTGGCGATAAAACCGACTTTGATATAAAACACATATATAAAGCAATAAAGCCGTTCCAGTGTCAACAAATGCGCTGACGTAAGTGTTTGGCAACATGCCTAACTACTGATTTTCGAAACAGTTGTTTGTGATGAGCATTTTTTCTGGAAATGATACATGTTCCGGGTTACTTGAAACATATAAAAGTTTTATCAATTTCTCTTCATTTTAAACTTGCTGGAAGGTTTAAGTCAATTCAGCTGATGAATAGTTAATAAATAAGCACAACTTGTTTGGCGAAGTAAAATATTGTTGCTTTTTCTTTTCATTTCCTTCAACATAACATATGCTTGCAATTCAGTTAAACTGACTTTCATTTGCAAATTTGGAACAAGCTTACATTACTATTTCAATGAAAAAGGCACAACAGACATTCTCCATCAAATTTCAGTAAGTTTTGGTTTCGCTTTTTAAAACAACAGCAGCAAAGAACAACAGGTGAATGGAAATGTATGTTTCCAAGCATTTTAAGAGAAAAAAGAAATGTGAACCCAAGATTCAGTGATTTGCAGCAGACATACAGAAATTGTGATCCGTTTTTGCATGCCGCGCCTTCCATTTATTGCATGGTTCAACGGTTTGATCTTATACCGCGTTTTTCATAAAATGTGAGTGGTTATTTTGGACAAAGAGCCCAACCTGATTTCATTTCAATCTATGATGCATGATTTTTTGTTTATTATTGTATAAATTCGCACAAAATGTAACATCAGCTCAGCTCAAACGAAAACTGATGTTTGTTTAACCAGGAAACGCAACCAGCGTCTTATTACCTGGGAAAGCAGCCGGATATACGTGGATTGGTATCGGATGAGCATTGCTCGTATCTCGCCCTTTCAACCTGAACGCAATCCTTTTGTCTCCGTTCATGTAAAGAAGGAGGGCGCGATTGCTGAGCCGGTAATGGTCCACTGCACGCTCAACATTGTTGGACAGCTACAACAAGAACAAATAAATTTGGTTTCAATTTGGCAATTTGTGATTTTTATTTCGGCAATTGGCATTCACTCAAAGACTTCATTCTATGCGCAAAGAATGAACTTGGGTCAACACCTGCGGATATAAATGTTGGTTTTTGGATTTTCGATAATATCATCATCAGCCGGGGGTCAGGAAAATGCAATTCTCATATTTTTACCGAACTCAGTTCAAATTTTAAATTAGTAATAAACTGAAATTAACAAACTACTAATCGAAAATCAGAAATCATTACATCAGCTAGATTTAATGGTCAAAGCAACAGCTTGATTTAAACGCCAAACCGCAACAACGTGCATTTTTTTCACACCGAATGGAGTTTCTGCGCCTGGCACATGACAGCAGTGCATCAGGAAAAAAGATTTGCTCAACGAGCGGTTTAATGTTGGAACTTGGCTTTATTTCAACGGATCCAATCTGTTAATCTCTTGGTTTTGATCACCCCCTCTAAAACTTGACGAAATTTGTTTCTGTGTTTGTTTTATTTTTTTAAGCAGCACCATATCAACAAGCCGCCAGCAAAACTTATGCATAGAAAAAATAAAATGATACTTTCAATCAATGTATGACAAGATAACATAACAGGTTTTAGAATTTAGTGGTAACTGAAACACTTATGAAGCTAAAAGCGTTAGTCCAAACACAAATATTTTTCTTGAATCAGGTCAAATGGATTTTGTCGTTGCAAGCAAGTATTTTTTACGTGTTTCTTATCGCATCAGACTTTAGGAAAGTAATTAGAACCAAAATACCTGTTCCAGGTCTTTTTCAAACGGTTGGTAGTTCGAGTGGAGTCCGAAGTCCACAACGTAGGTCTGGTCCTCGCTCTCATCGCTGGTCAGACCGGTGCCGTTTGTGACGGACAGGTGGACTTCGTAAATGGAACTACTCACCCGTGACGAGCGAGTTACTGCAACTTCAGACAAGACATCAATAGAGTGGGTCACGCAAGACACTGGTAATTTAAAACACAACATAATGATGTGAATATTTATGTCGGTGTTGTAGACACACACTGAAAAGGGCAGTTATGCAGTAGCTATCGAATATTTGAAGGTATTTTGAGAATTCGGTAGCTTTGCTCAAACTACAGCAGCACTTTCAGTTCTGTTCTCGAACTGGATTTGTTCGGCGTCGAAGAAACTCGAAGTTTGTTTGTTTGGTAAAAACCAAAAGCTCTTCAGCAAAGATAAACTTTCGCACATGTACGCATAGATGTGTGTAGTCTAGACGTCATACGAGTACAAAGAATTTCGCGTTTCTACAAAAATTTCAGATGTCCTTGATTCAACGAACAGCACTTTTATGTAAAAAAAATTAACACTTTTGCTTTCACGAAATGTTTTTTCAGTGATAAACTAGTTTCTACTCACATCTTCCAAAAGGCGATCCAGCCCTGACTTCTACAGACACCGCGTATGGACATCCCTGTTCTTGCTGAACCACTTGCGCAGTTGTCGCGCTTCTTCCGGCAACGAATGTTGCTGGAGAAGGGGGGGGAGGGGGGCCACTTCTTCTGGACCGTTTCGCCACGTTGTAGTTCACTTCAAGCTGAAGCAACGTCAAGTGTTGAGAAAATACCAACTTATTGAATAACAGTATTTGCGCTGTCAGAAGTATTTAACAAATTTGAAAATGTGAAAGCAGAATGAACAGACGACGCCTTGTCAGTAGAAGAGCGAAGTATCTTTTATAAATTATCCCAGTAATCGGGCATTAGTTGGTGCATCATTATCAATCGCAGGTTACTTGAAGCTTGCCGAAAGGCCCACCTCAATCCAAGCTTGCCCAGTCCCGAAATGCGTCAGTGAGACGGCATTGTTCCGCACAGAAATCGCCGCCTGGCTCGCCCGGGACTGCTGCGAAGCCACGTCGGCCGGCGCGATTAGCCGGGGGGGGGAGCCGAACGGGTCGTCTATCTGAAAATAGTTGACCAGGTTGGAATGCGTGTGACAGTAAAGAAAACGAAAAACGTCGCAAAGCTATTTTCTGCAACGAAGGTCGATAATTTATGAGTGTTGCCATATTTTCACACATGGGTTCACATTCTTTTCTCACCTGCAACTGCAGAGATCTTGCAGATCGACGGTGAGGGGTGGATCTTCGAGCAAATTCGCTCAGAGCTTGCATCGCTGCAACACTGTCACGTAATGACACCCAGCGGCCAGTTGGCTTTCTGTTTCGCAGCAGCCAGTTGGCGTAGTTCTCGCCTTCAAGACCTGCGGAAACATCGTTCGTTTTCTCTCTGACAAACACATGAAATATTTATTTTTCTATTTTTCGTTTCAGAAACCGTCTGTACAAAGGCAGTTTGATCACTAAGAAAGCTGTTTCCTTAGCAAACAACTGTAAGAAAAAGCATTAACCTCTCAGCATTAGCCTGTGCAGTTGGTATGCGGTTGCCTCAACCGTTGCCGACTCCTCTTGCAATCTTTGCGTTTTGGTCAAAGAACTCAAATCAGTCGTTCTACGAGACTGAAAAACAAGTTTAACATAAACATGTTGTTTTAAGCAACAGCAGACACCATCCTCAACAACAGCAACGTATGTGCACACTTCACGTTCACTGCAAGAAAGCACATGTACTTCTCCGTGGAATCTGTTCAAGGACTTTATTCACTAACAATCTTTATTTCTTCGTAGTCACCATTATTTCGTAATTTTTTTCGACGGAAGCACAATGCGCAAAAATTGTCATGATAAAAAATTCATTTTTTGAAGAAGAAAATACAACTGGTTCTAAATGCTTCTAGTAGATTATCGCAATTGTCAAATGATTGTGACTTTGGACTGTTCCGCACAGAAAAAGGTTGTTAACATTGGAATGAAGACAATCAACCTATTTGCATAACTTATCAAATCGTATTGCTTAAATTAAGTTTTATGAGCTTCTGCGTTCAACTGCATTAATGTTCAGGAAAGAGCTCATACAAAATCGACCTGGGATTGGGTAGTTCTTGAAATGTTCCTTCAACCTGAAAAATGTCTACGTGTTAGTTCCTCGTGCATTCGCTTATTACTTGCTTTATTGTTCTGGGCAAGCTGCGTGTCTATGAAGGTTATGTACAAAACTTCTTTAAGTGTGAGTGTCAGTGATAATTTTACTGCAATGACAACAGTACCTTGAATTTCGAGTCCTGTAGGTTCAGAAAAAAAACAACAAATAAACTAATTATAAGACAGACGCTGTTTCACAAACCTGGATCCACCAAGCAGCCATGTCCGCGTCATTTCTTACTCTTTTGAAAGGCAAAATTGCTCTCTTGAGCGGTGAAAGGGCCCGGGCTTTATTTCCTCTTGCCATGTATAGGAACCGCGCAGATGCAGTAAGAGTTATCGGACTTGCTTCTGTGTTTCTGATCTTTAAGGCAAAAGCACAATGTTATGAGTTAAGGCAAGGGCAAAATCACATACAGCCCCTCCAAGCTTTTACCCACTCACAGCTTCGGCCACCTTGGTTCGAAGTTAGTGCTCATTAAAATTGTGGCAAAACATGCAGGTGCAGGAAACTTACTCGAATTATTTGTTTTCCAACAAATACGACAGCTCGTCTCAGTGCGTTCTTCAGCATTTTAGTGTCGATACTTGCCAGACGATTGTCATCTCTGTCAAAACAAGAAGCTTCTTTGAATAAAACAAGAAACCAAACAAAACTGGTTTGGGGGGTTGAAGGCATCACGTGCGCAAATACTAAGCGGGCAGACAGTTGACAGTTGGCAGCTGACACAATCAACAACAAACATGGAAACCTTAAGATTAACTGCCGGTCGAGAAAAATCCAGGCCTCATTTCGTAACATCCCCAATTGTTGGTGAATAAAAACACCAGCTGGAATGAGATGCAGCTACAAAGGTTCAACTAGGCAAAACCCAAACGTCTCCGTTTTGTTGTTTTGTAAAATCGATTGTTGCAGATCTGAAGCCTGAACCAAGATCGCACGATGTCTCTCAAAAGACTCCGCACCTCGTTCCTGTCTCTGCATCGACTGCCCGCTTCCTCCCTCCTTCCCACGCATCCGCGGCTTCCAAAATTACGTCGATTTCAGAGGCGACCAATGCTGTGCGATATATCTGTGGAGATAAAGGTGCCTTTTGTCATACGGCAATGACAGGTCTTCGCGAGATTATACATCAAACTGTTTTTGTCAATAAAAGCTTTTCAGAAATTTTTATCAAAATATTTGTCAAGCCCGCCAACCATCAGGCACAAGCGCCATCACAAAAGTGCCACAGCCGAAAGTGCAAATCTAAAATCACAGCCATTGCAATCAAATCGTTTCAACTTCTGCTTCACCCCAAACGATATACGAACTAATCACTTTAGGTTTTTTCACACGTTTCTTTACAAAGACACAGAGGGAAGTTCCAAGATCAGTCGCTTTTCAGATTCATGTGATTCATGGCTATCTACTTCTTCATGCTTTTAACTTAACTTGACTCACATTTACTTTGCAAGTTCATCGTTGCGACAGGGACAAAAAACATTATTGTTGCTACTCATTGATTGTTTCGCAACAAAGCAAGGTACCTTGCGATCCCGGTTCGTTGTAAATTGCGGAAGTCGTAGACTGATCCTGTCCGCGTTGCGACGTATTTTGCATCTTTTTCGTTGCCTGGCAACCCTAAAAAATATTCAATGGAATCAACTCGTGCAGAGACTCGCATTTTCCCAAATACAGTTCAAGAAACATGGAGCATTTTCGATCCGTCACTGATTGTCATGCATTGGCCGTAAAATATTTCTGCCTCAGTGAGAAACAAACGTTTATTTTTCGATTGAACAGAAAGTGTTTTTGACTATGGCACTCTTCCAAATTAACGCTAAAAATTGTAAAACACGAACCGGTCAGAGAAAACTAAGGAAATATTTGCAGAACAAGTCGTGCTGCAATAAGTTTTTTAAAATGCTGCCTGGAAAGTTCTACACAATATCAATTACTTTGCAGTGCAACTTGCATAAAAGATGGCTGTGGAAAAGCTAGAAAGAGATTTCTAAATTCGAAACCATTCCTAACCTTAATCCCCGGCAAGCCATTCTTCTCTGACGTGCACTTGTGATGGTGGATGATTCGGAAAAATGTCCATTTGCCACTCCTCTTTTCCCAACTTGGTGCGACAAAACCCACCGCAAAGCTCCTTGTAGTATCCTCTGATAAGTGAAACGATGTTACTCGTGGTCCAAGTGGAAATTCATTGTCAAATACAGAAAACTTTGTAGAGTATGATTAGAGCAAGTACACGTAGTTAACGCTTTTACGTAGATTATAAGCAGACCTACGGTTCCACTTTACGCCTAACTTCAGGGTTTATAAAAGTTTCTGCCTCTGCAAAAACTAAAAACTCACGCTATCCGGTTCAATCAGCTCCGCGGATTCAACCATCAACCGCACTGTGACGCTAGTGAGCCACAGGTCAGGTCTGGAAACAGATGTTGGAGAGTAAGTGATGCCAAACAACGGAGTTGTGGAATCTGAAGCTGCAAAAATGTAGAAGACGCAAATTGAAAAAATCTATTCGTGAACTTTGCAACAAATTTAAACTTTCAAAACTATATAAAATGAGCCATTTTTTCTACTCATCATTGAACAAGCGGTGAACAACACGCTCGAATATATAAAATCAAAAATGCGAAATAATTTACTCACCTGGAGCGGAAGAACGACGAGGGTTTAAGTCGCGAACAAAGGATAGTATTCCATTGTATGCGCTTTGGGCCTTTGACACAAGTTCATCTGTCAGCGATGGAGTCAGTTGCCTGAGATTTTGCAGATATTTTAACCTGAAAATCACGAACTGTGAGAATTTTCGACTGTTTAAATATGGCTTCATAATATGTAAGTATGAAAACAAACGAAATGATGAAAATGCTACAGTTTTGTTCAATTTTTAACTAAAGCTGTGAACGCGTATTTTTAATGGCATTGGATTTTGTAGAAGGTTCCGGTGAAGAAAACAACTTTCAACTTCCGCTCAGTTTTTTTTCACTCCTGTCGTCAAAAAATGCAATTTCATCATCAGGAGCAAAAACCTCGCAGCCAAACTCGGTCCATCATGATTTGGAAATAAAACAACATTTTAACATTTATTTGCTAAATACCACAACAAAAATCCTTTCATTAAACAAGTTCACTACGAGTCGTCTGTAACCATTTGGGTGATCTTACTTTCCGATCGTGGTTTGAAGTGCGTAGATGTGGGGGGCAATTGTATTGTCGTCGGGATCCTTTCTTCGAGCTTCGTGCAAAGCGGCTGAACCAATGTGATGTAGACGAAGGGAAGCCTTAAATTAATAATCACGTAAAAGTAAATAAAACGCGAATTGTTCCAGAACTCCTGTTATGATTTCGATTCACTGTTCTGCTGCTCGCAAGTGCTCTTCATCCCAACTTCGACCGAGCGACATAAAACCCGCAACCAACTTAATAAGTTTATGACAAACTTCATCTTTACCATTTCTGTTCCAGGAATCGCGTTGGAAGGAAGAGAGAGTTTTACGACTTTCTTTTTGCGGTTGCCAGCAGCAGCCTGTCTTCTTCTCCCCCGACTTGGACGATTATCCACCAAAATCCACTGCACGCTCTGTTGGGCATGGCCTTCAGGGACAACTTTGATCACCTTAACGACTTTTTCCACTCTTGCTGGTTTGGCACTGTTTAGGAATCCTGCTCGCATGTTAACCTGGCCAGAAAAACATTTACTTGTACTTAGCGATACTACCACCAAAGCAATGTTACTAAAAACTGCTGCACGTAATATAGACATTTATGACTGCATTGTTAAGCACCTATAAAAATCGGCATTGCCGGAAGTGTATAAATTTGAAACATGGAAAGTGCTTATATACAGTAGCGGATCATGCAGCGAGTTTGTGCAAATGTACGCCCAAATAACCGTCGCTTTCCTTGGATTGACGCCCTTTTGTATCTTTTCAGCATTAAGAACATGACGTCATATTGGGGTCGCCCACTCTATTTTGCTTTGCAAGGTAAAAACCTGGCTATAGAGGGGGGCGCTGAATATGCTGGTTCAACGGACAGTTGAATTTGTTTGTTTGGCTGATTTCGTGAAATGTACGGAATAAGAAGAAAAAACATGCGGTGAGCATGGTAACGCTGATGTGTTTTGTAATTTCCGGTTTAAAATTATTTGATTGCTTTTTTGCAACTCACTTTCCGTTTTAGTGAAAACTTACGAAATGGATGCATTTTGGACGTTCTGTTTTTTACTGGCCCTCCGCAAATCTAGGATTAGATCACCTGCTACTCATGTCTAAGTTTCTTTCACTCCGCAATTGAGGTTTAGAAGGTTTTACGACAGGATCGTTTGCAACTATTTGCTTATTCCACAGTTCCTGGTCACATGCGCAGTCACTACGTAATGCCACGGTCTTTAATATTGCCTTAAATAAAAGTTAGTCAACAAACCAACATCAATTGTTAAAATGAAAAATGGTGTTTTATTTACAAAACTTTGAAAGAATCCATCATAATTGGAATCCCTAAAGAGTGAGCTTAGCTTTATCATTTTTGTTATAAACGCAATGGTTTTCAAGGAGGCCATGTAGCCAAGGGACACCCAAATACAGAAAAGTTTTATTTTCTAATGCTGTGTAAGATCTCAATGACGCTTTTCCTTAAAGTGCCTTTACAAAAGGGTCTTAACCACCAAACCACTTGGAAATACTAATATTCCCTTTATGCGTTTTGGGTCTAAGCCTTGGAACAAGGTTGTCACGTGAAGCGCAGAACTTGCTGCAATTCAAACGCAAACGCTCGTGACCGCAGGACGACGTAGAATCTTGAAACGCATTAGCAGATTCCGGTGATGTTTTTCTGTAAAGAAATTGTTGCCGCTGGCATCCGGAAAACACTTTCGTTCACACCGTTGTTTGATTACAAAACAATGAAAGGATTTGTTGCCACCTTCCTTGAGAATATAATTTCGCATTCCCATAAAGATATGCAAACAAGGTAACTTGCTCTAATACCTTGATCTTGTATTCTCCATGTACCAAAGGAATGATGGTGAACCTGGCCAGTGCAGTGCCGGGTGTTCCCATAAAGGAAGGGTTCAGAGTTAGGACAACATTGTTGGCAGCTCGTCCAGCGTCGCACAGGTTTTCCGCGGATTCCAGGTCTAGTGTCGCCTAAAAATGAACCCAGTAAGTGGGATAGTGAAACAACATCGCTGATGCTTGATGACGCCGCTGATTTGAATGCAGCAGATTGTCAAGTTTGCTAGCGAGTGAAAATTGATGGACAAGGTAAACTGTTTCAGATGCAGAAAGAGACACGATTGTTATATTCAGAAGGAGCAACAGAAGTTGTCAAGCCTTCTTCTTTGTAACTATGGCAGGGGCTAATCTTTTTTACATCGAACACTTACGCAGCAACACGAAGAGCGAAAACCGACGTAGCACTTTTTAAGTAGTTTTTGATTTAATTAGTCCCGGCAAAAGCCACACAGTCGAATCAATAAGCAAATTTTTTAACAGGAATCGATTTCATGTAACTTTACGTATACTTAGACCTGTATTTAAATTATGAGATTTGAAAAGAGCAATCTTTCCATGTGTATCATCTGTAAAAGATCTAATTACCAAAGGAAGAATAATAAGCAAAAATCACATCTTGGGAAACGATGCAAAAACTTGAAAAACGAACATTACAAACAAACAACAGATTACAAAGCAGCAACTCTTCGATACATTCGAATCGGGCTGCAACGAAACAGTGCAGTGAAATAATACAAAACACGTTCTCCAAGGAAAAAGAAACGTAAAGCGCTCTGCTGAAAATAAAGCCTCAGCTGTCGACCTACTTGGATCCGCTGCTCAACGAAGTTGAACACAGTGGCTTCAACGGAAACTTGAGTTCCTCTAATGATGTCACCGGAAGGAATACGAACCTCAACGAAGAGCGAGTGCTCGACGGCAAAAGAAAAAGGTTCCAGTACACAGAGTCCATGTTCCTGCGGTAAACAAGTAGTAGCCTTGTATACACGAGGAGGAATAACAAGTTCCTGAGAGGTTATCAACCCGATGCTTACTGCCAATGTTGTTTTACGACATTTACTGCTCATCAAAATACTTGTCGTGAAAACGTTTCTCGCTTATATTTCAGCTGGGTTTGATGTTTTAATGAATGTTTGCAAAACGAAACTGATTTTTCAATTCCACGTCTTTGCAGAACATTCAGTGCTGTTCAATGCCACACAAGTAGGTTTTCAACCAACTCACCGGTGAAAGGCTGAACATTCCGACCGACCACGAAGTTACACTATCGGGCAGGGCTGGAACGCGTGGTCTCGAATTGTTGTTCAACGTGATCCAAGCAGAAGATCTGCGCGATAGGACAAAAAAGTTTGGAATTAAAAAGAAGTCCGTTTTTGCGCAGCTGGGTGTAAGTCAAGCCATGTTTGTTGGTAACTAGATGTAAAAAAACAAGATAAATTAATTAACTTATGATGAATCAATACAAACTTACGATACCTTGACAAGGACCTTGTGAGTACCAGTGACGTTTTTTGCTGGTCAGTTGTCACAACCAAACAGATCAATCAGCCAAGCCATAAAGTTCCTTTAGGCTCTTAGTCAAAATTTAACACATAACCCGTACACAATAAAACTTTGATCAAAATAAGTACAAAAAAGCTACAGTCCTGACAATTAATATTTTACACACAAATCTGATGGCGTTACAAAAATATCTTGCTGCAGTTGCATTCACAAGGACACTGCGCATGCTAAGCCGGGATCTGATGAATAAGTTGCAAAACGTAAAGTTTCAAAGCAACTTATAGTTACCTCAGTCGGAAATCCGTAGCAAACCAGGTGTGATCGAAATTCCTTCGGACTATTTGAGACGTCCTCTCTACTGTAGTGAATGTGCTTGTAGCCCCGTTGGTAAATCCGACTGACACTCTTCTTTGATCAGGACGGTTATTCACTCTACAGTAATGCAAACGCAACCTACGTGAATACAGCATTAAAGGGATTTTATCGAAATAAACTTCTGTACTGGAGAAGAAAGAAACACGACAAAATCAAAAGAATGTTCAAATAATAACGAAGTTTAAGTTTGGGGTCTAGCACGGACGCTTCGCCGAGCAGCATGCACGCAGCCCCATAACTTGCACAACACGTGCTCCTGTTTACGGTATTGACTCTCGCTGCTTCGTGCTCGTCACGTGAATAGACTGCGGCGCAGAGCAATCGACGGAAGAGCCGCTGGTCAGTGCTTTACACAAACATTCTCGCTGACTCACTTACCTGCAAGCATTGACGTTGTTTGGATTGTTCCTGCGGCATTGAGCCTCAACGCAACATTCGTAGAACGCTCTTCGGCATGCCTCATTCACGGTGACCGTGTTTGACCTTTCCTGGCACTCTGACGCAGCATCGTCGAACGTCATTACATGACTGACGTCACTGGCACCCACTGCGCAGCATTCATACTGGTCGCCAGTAAAACGGGAAGCTGGATGGATGAAAATACAAAGTATCAATAGAATTTACTACAAGTTCACAGTTGGGTTAGGATGGATGGTGTGTTGCCCAGAAAAGTCCAGTTAAGCACACTCCATGACGTCAAGGAGCACAACACAACAAGCCTTGAAACACAGTAGCTGAGAGATTTCAACACGGATCAGGCAACCACCTGTGGTCAGTTTATGCTCCGCAAAAACTTATATTTAGTGGATTTTTTTGATAAGCGGTTTGGCGTCAGGTCATGTGATTTTACCTTTTTCAAGGAGATAAAAGTCGTTGTTCATCAGGTCTCGTCGTTTTCGTCTTTTTGCTGTAGATTCCCCGTTGCAAGTCACAGTGCTTTCCCCCTCAACGCCGCTGGTTGCGGACGTGGCGAGTGTCCTCCCTGGTTCAATGAATGCATGGAGAGAACGTTCTCAACTAAGCAATCTTCAGCCACAAGAATCATCATCGATTTTTAAAAACAGACAATAAAGTTTTTACTCAAAACTGTGGCACACGGTTGCAACATGGCGTAGGTACCTGAATAACAAGCCCTCTCCATGAATTTGACTCTATCATGTTTAAACAAAAGAACAGCAGGTCTTTTGCTTTCCAAACGTTTGCCAACCTTCCTTGAACGAAGTATGTTTTTCTCAATTTTATTTCCAGCACGATCGCAGCCAATTCAATTACTTAGTAATAAAGGCCAATGCAGTCCAATTTGTCTTAACCGCGACCATTGAAATCTCGGCGGAAACGCAGCACAGCAGTAAAATCGTTTGACAAACCTATGATCGCAAACGCCGCCTCTGGAGCAGGTGCGCTTGGAACTCTGCATCCCGGGGTGAAGGAACGAAGAACAGCGAAAGCGTTGGACCTTGTGCACATAGATTTGCTCTCCGCTTCGTCAAAGTAATCCTCTTTGAGCGACAGAGCTGCAGCATCCACTGCAGTCAGGCCTATGTACGACGAGGGTTGTCCGCGCACTTCTATGTTCAGCTGCAGAATGTAGAACAGCAGGCATTCGCGTCAGTTGGACTACACCACAGCTGACCCAGAAAAACAAATATCAACTACTGGAGACAAAGAAACTCGCTTGTGATGCAGCATTTCTGGGCTGGGCAGGCTTTTCTGCTCCACTTACGTCATGGTGCATCACCAAACATTTCACCAGTCTCGACGCTGCTTCATCAAACGCAAGAAAATCTAATCATCTCACAGATTCACCTGTTCACCGGGAAATGGCAGAAGATCTCGTTGTAAAACAACGTTCAGCTCTGGTTCTATTCCATTGCAAACACTAACCACGCGAAGAACAGTGGAGTCTGCCGCAATATACGATACTCCTGCAAAGAAAAAATGGACATAAACAAATAACAAACTTTTGCAGGAAATTCTCAACATTGATAAATATTCCCTGAAATTCCACATTTTTTTACAGAAAAACGAGTGATTTTGATTCTTCTCATAGATAGGTTAGCACATAACTTTTATCGCAAAGATGCTTGTCATAACCCTGTGCCACTGCAAGGGTGCATTGCAACTCGATCACCAGGTTCTTAATACAAAAGACAATGTGACTCAACAGCTTACTATAATTTTTATCTTTTATTGTACTTCAAGAACTTTTTCAAGACTGGAAGACACGAAAATAATATCAACAAGCTGTGAAGTGTAATTAGGCACCTTAGTCGCCTGCTTCAAACAAATGTAAGTAACAGCAGAAATTCCTATACTGTAAGGCTTAGTGTAAAACTCGATTTTGTCGACCACAAAAATGCTTTAAAGCAAATACAGTAGTTGCGAACACATGGGTGTCCTTTGTGACAACTGTCGGAAAAGCGCAACGACTTTCTAACGTTTATTGATCTCACACAACGCAAATAATTTCAACAAAAAGTCTTCTTTCCCCTGAAGATTAAAATTTAAGTTCAGTTGCGTCGACTAATCGATCGAACCTACAGCAAGAAAGAGACAAGGAGTTCAGGAGATAGAATTTAAGCATCAACCATTTGGATGTCCTTAAGTATTTGTCTTACATGACTGCTAATACAACAGCGCATGAAACAACGTAAACCTACGCTGAGCACCTGCATTGTTGTGTCTGCCTCTTATTTACAAAGGTTCACAAACTTTTAAGTGATAAGCTTGGGTTCATACGCAAGACGCCGCAGCTTTCGATGTTGCTGCCGATAGATCCGTGCTATTAGCGCCGCAGACTAAACCTTTTTGAAAAGCAAACAGAACTCGAACTTGCCTGCTGGTGTGTGTGCGACGTAATAAGCAGTCATGCGTGCATTTGGTGACATATCTGCAGTGACCAGGAACGATGCTACACCTTGGTTGGTGGCCGGTGACACGGTTGTTTTTCCGCTGCTAACCAACTTTTCCCCGCCAGTAATTGTGAAAACAATCTGCCATACGTGATAGGGTGATGTAACACATATTGAAAAATGCAAACATGTCACTTGTATCAAACGGCTTTTATTTTTCTGGTCGAACTGTAAAAATTTTCAAAATGCAAAGCCAGCAAGACAAGGGCCACAGCAGTTGCAGTTGTATGGGTCAGGATCATCCCGCACCTGGTACCTAATTTTTCAGTCGTTTTATTTATTTTATTCTTTGCCTGTCCATTGTTAGACAAGAAACTTTCCTTTGTCATCAACTTCTCAGAGCAGTGAACGAAACACTTTTCAACGACAAAACATGCACAGCGCTGCGCGATTTGAAATGTCACCTCAAAACATACGAAGCAAAGTAATCATGTGTACAGAAAGCCCCGCTTAGAAGAACAGCAACCGTCAATTTTGTATTTGCCTTTAGGTTCCTCTTTCAGTCTTAATAATTTTATTGCTTACAAATGGTAATATTTCCAATAACGATTTTCGCCTTACAAACCCAGCGAATCGTGACAAATTGAGATGAATAGAAACCACGCAGCATTAAAAATATCTGAAAAATTAACATAAGTCAACAAAGCAAAACAAACAGTTTTTGAAAAAATGTGGATGAGTTGTTGGATGCATTTTTAATAGTAAAAAAATTTCCCTTCAATTTCCGCATTTTTTGCTCTAAATTATTATTATCAGCATCACAGCTGCTTCATGTCACCAACTGTCTAAGTGACAAGAATCATAGAATCATAACGTGCTGTGAGTAACTTGTATATGATTTGTTGTATTTTGCAATTTGAGGAACAGCACCTTTACGTTTATTTTGTTCTTAACAAATTCAAATACTTTTCAACGGGATGCCGCGCTTTTAAAGCATAAGAACATTGTGCAGGCAAGTATCAGTTACCAACCGTTTTCGATGCACTCGATGGAGTGACGTATATCTGAATTCTTGCTAACGTTCCCACAACAAGATCTCGAGTTGGTAGAAAAATATGGACGTACTCTCCGTGAGTTGATGTCTGGCGAAAATTCAGACGCTTCTTTCAGATACACGTTATCAGTCCTGCTTTCAGATACACGTAGACTCAATATTCGCTTCTTTCAGATACACGTAGCTAGATTTGACATAATTATACATTCGCAAGCATCGTGTATTGCACCATTCTGCTCGCACATACATTGATCTGCTTGGAGCTTACCACAGCAGCGCACAGCGGTGCTAAGTAACAAAGTAACTGAGTTGGCGCCATCTGTGCTTGTGTTGTTCCATCTGTGCTTGTGTTGTTCCATCTGTGCGAGTGTTCCTAGTTAGCGTCATGTGTGCTTCGTTGTGTGTTGAGATGAAGACGTTAAACATTTCGGATAAAAATAAACACCTTTTTCGTATAAACAGTATACCGACAGTACACACCAGGTATTCACAAGTAGCTTGTAATAACAAGTTCTTACTTTTCGGGTAATAAACTCGAAATGGAGATCACCATCCATACAGAGTTGATATGATTTTTAATGTGCGAAATGAAAGAATTGCAGTTAAGTTTTTTAAGCGAGTGTTTTTTGTCATCTGTAACATTTGTCGTTCGTGCCCATGTTGGAAAACGTCTGAATTTTCAGTCAGATGCTAAAATTTTGCAACAGTAACGTTAATGTTCACGCAGCTTCATTCTGCTTCGGTTATTTTATATCAAAGTATTTCGGAAGTACCAGCACTTTGCTGATCCACTCATTTGTGCTCAAATATTTGTCAAATCTAGATTTATGAAGAACGCATTTGAAAACCGAGAGTAAAGAAACAGGATCATTCACAAGCATTAAAGAAGTTAGAAAAGGCAGCAAAGCTGTATGGTTCTGTTTGTGATATTTTAGCTCTGGAAGTTTCCGGCATGTTTTCAATCAGCCTGCAAATGAAGGTAACCGCCGTTTAAAGACCTTATATTGTTTATTTGTTGACGCTGTTGATGAAAGCTGTTTGAAGTTGTGGCAGCTCAACATGAACATCAAGCGTTTGAAATTTTTAAGCAATAACATCGACAATAAGTCAAAGTGTCGGGATATACTACGTCTCCCAAGCTGTCAATCAAAGCTTTCTTTCTCTCATTCGCACAAAACGGAAGTAATTGATTGAGTAACACTGCTGGGAGGTGTTGATCAGACGCCTACCTGGGGAGTCAATTGCTTTTCGACCTGGCTTCGGTGCGAGCTTCCTCGACTAGAGATGAACTGCGCAGTGGCGCTCACCGTCACCCGGATCGTTCCGGGCGGAGGGACGAACTGCGTCAGAAGCAATCCTCCGCTTGGCTGCAGCAGAATCGTCAGGTTAGGTCATGTCATGACAGTCGACGCCAGCTTACAACAGAACGAGCGACCTTTCATCAACGCACAGCCAATTACTCAAAGCTTGTGTGCCTCAACAGAAAGATTTGACACTGCGTATAGGTGGGAAACGTTTGCAGGGCTACCTGCCTGTATCACGACGCCTCAACTCAAAGTTCACATGTAGTTCAGTATTCCGCCTATCAGGTCACGACCACAACAACGTCTAATCGCACTTCAATTTCCCTTTGGCAAGAAGGACTTGTGTCAAATCGCAGCCGAAGGGCTTTGCCTTTAATGGTTCGATTGCGACGAGTTAAAGATCTGTTCACTGCAATTTTCCCGTGAGCCAAATTTTTGGAAAAGGTCCAATGGGACCTTTTCAACTTTTAATCTCGGGCCTGTCAGGCACCGGACAACCAGTCAACGCGTCTGCAGCAAAACTGATCGCTTGTCAAAATGTTTGAGCCATTGCACTAAACAGGTTGGGCTGATCGGGGCGTGCCCCCTCTTTAAATGCTGAAACACCATAATCAGATGCACTTGGCCACGGGAAATCCCCTGCTTACAGTGACGCTCTGTCGTAGAACTTCTCTCGTTCCACCCCCAGCCATGTGCGCCGCCGCGACGACGTTGACGTTGACATTGTTCGCTTCTGACCCGTTCACGTACTTCGAGGTTAACTGCAAGAGAACAAAAAACATGTTGACCGAAATAAATTGATTAGTTCAAACAATCCAGCAGTTGAAGTGAGGTACGGAAACGCCGTTAATTGGAAAGATGGATTTGCTCTGTTGCTGTGCATTTGTTTGGATTCCATTGTGTGCTTGCAGTGGAGAATTATTTCTGCCTCTGGCAGCGATAGTAGAGAGAGAGAGAGAGTTTATTGGCGCAAATATTAAACAATTTCATACAAATTAAAGCTAAGGCGCTGGGACACCGAAAAAAACCTGTTAAACAGGTTGTCTCGTCGGGCGCCCCT
>Ga0210059_1003657_pt1 | contig 24693 bp, 16 predicted proteins | sample Ectturendosymbi2_FD_188042 | JGI IMG/M metagenome (GOLD analysis project Ga0210059, IMG submission 188042) | Ecteinascidia turbinata endosymbiont from Florida, USA - Sample 2 (SPAdes) (version 2) | ecosystem: Host-associated > Tunicates > Ascidians > Unclassified | place: Key West, Florida...
CCCACCTGCGGCCACATCGCTCTGCTTCTATAAAATCCTAGTTGCCGGGGTCATATTCGAATACGAATTGACGAACAACAACACCATTATATTGGAAGGCTATATGCTTATCTTTCATTAATCAGCCATGCGCATTATATCACAGGTGGCTGAACCGGGTGGCCGCATGGACCTAGGCCCCTCACGTTTATTTCTGGTGGGCCTGGCCCCCCTTTCAAATTTCGCATTTTGGCTAAATGAGTTTGAGGAACACAATTAGTATTGGGTCCATTGTTGAAGTAAATCGTTTAATGAAAAAAATGTTGCAGAATTTTGGCAGTATTTTGTCAATATTGTTTGCAGTATACAATTTGTAATTTGGTAGGATTTCGCAATTGTTTGGCAGAATAAACCGTCCACAGTCTGTCACCCCGCTATGACTTGCTTACCGCATTGGTATTGTTGAACAGTGTTGCCGGATGGTGTAATACAACACAGTTTTTTACAAAAATAGTGTAATTTTACATGTGTGTGCGCATGGGCGTCGGAATTTTTTTTCCAGGGGCACCACTAGTGGATTTTTTCAAAAGTTTTTCTGGGGGAGGGCCAAAAGTGGTGAAATTTGTTTTTCATCACTCGAAACTAAGAAAACAGCTTTTTTGCAGAAACTTTCAATTCCCTGCCCCCCTTCCGACACCCAATGCATGCTTGTGTGTAGGAAAAGTTCGTGCCACACCATTAAAAAATTGGTGTAATTTCAAGCGTTTCAACACCATTCAAAATCGTGAAATTCTGCTGAAACTTACACGTAAAATGAAATATTTGACAGATCAATTTCAATTGTGTTTGTGTTTTTGTTTTTCCATTGGCAACACTAGCTATATTTTATTTCTGCATTGGCGACACAATTGACATCCTTACAGACAACTTGCTTGTTGCTGTAGTATGAATGAACCTAGTAAGCAGAGGACTTACTGGCGTTATCATTGCTCAGTGACGTACGTTACTCAACAACGGAGAAGTTCTCATGAGAACTCCTCATTCATTGTTACGTAACTAACGTCACAGCGCAACGACAATGCCAGTCAGAATGAAAGCAAATGGAAATTTCAGTGACGAAGGCGTCGAACGTTTCATTCAGTCAGAATGAATCGGTTTTATTCAGTCAGAATGAATCGCATGATGAGCCCGAGTGACGCTGTTGACCTGGGAGTCGTCTCTGTAGCAGCCTATTTGAATTTCAGGTGGTTCACCGATACGTTTACATATTGGTGTAATTTTGTCTAAAATAGTGTAATTGTGTGTAGGTAATGACGTCTTAATTCAATGCTTGTGACGTCACAGTTGCCAATTGAAACCACAAACATTTTCTATAGTTTTTCAACGTGCACTTGTGCCCCCCACTTTGAAATAGGTTCCGCCACCCATGCATTATATAATACGTTTGATAAATGTTTCTACATCTGTGACGTGGCAGGTGTAAAATCTTTGTACATTACATTTCTAATTCATAAAGAACAGTTTGCACTGGTACCCAAATCCATGCATTAACAGTAACTACAAAAGTAGGCTTTTTGGTAGTTTTGGGCGGATGCATGGGTTGCTTTCTTGTGAACATTAGCGTAGCCAGCCCAAAAAATTGGCAGGGGCCAAAATATTAGGGGGTGGCCAAAATGCTTGATTTTAGGCAAATAATACTATTTGTTTCGGATACCACCTCTTGAAGTATAAAATTACTATATGTTCCAAAACTTTAAGGGGGACGTGGCCCCCTAGGCCCCCCCTGGCTACGCCTATGCTTGTGAAGTCTTGTTCTTTTCGTGTATTGCATCATAGAGCACTAAGAGCAGATAGCTGATCGTGCGCCCGAACGTTACTTTTATGCAAGAACGCGTCTGCGCTTGTGGTTACCCAAAGCGAGCAAGGTAATCAATTCATGTTGGCAACTCAGTTGTTCTTTGAACAAAAGTGCCGTTCAACAAGAGTGAAATGCATTGGGAAACCAATCCGCTTGTCAGCTTGGATTGATCGACGTAACTTTGCACTTGCGCTCACCGCTCGAATCTCTATCTCCGTTGCAGAGCTTCCCTACAACTTCCGGCTTAATTGCGAGTGGTAGCGGTACACTGTCTCATGTCCACCACAGCAGCATGTTGTTAGTCATATACATGGACTTAGCTAAGGGACAGATGAGCTATGACCACGACCCTCTAAATAAAAGAAACTGTTGTGTTATCATGTACATACAAACCAACTCCATTTGCCGTCTGTTTTGATATTCATATAGTCATTTTGCTAAAATATCTTAATTAAAACGGTCGTGTCACGGTTCACTGAGCACAATGAGGTCATAATACAATTGCTCAAGGGCTCCGGCCCCTAGGTCTTGTATTGGGTCCCGCACCTACTAGGGCCGGCCCTGTGCACTGATATTCCCATCCAATCTCCAGGACATAACGATGCTGAAGTTTGCAAAGCAATAACATTTTTTCATCATTTTTTTGTGAGTTCACACAATTTCAGGCCGCCCATAGAAAGATATACATCTACTGTACAGTACTACCGTAAGAAAAGGACGTAGAAAACTACGGGTAGCCTTCGCAGGGGCGTACCGAGGTTAAACGGCGGGCGGCGCAAGAAACAAGTTTGGCCCCTCATGTTCGAACCTTAAGGTCTTTCGGGAGCTAATGCACAGTATTGAAGAAAATAGGCTTACTTCGACATTGTTGGGACACTTCGGTGCCCCCAGTGATTCGGCGCCCGGGGCAGTGTGTCCCCCTCGTTACGCCTCTGATCCTTCGTACTGTTTGGTCAAACCAAACAAGCAAAAAATCACTGCTCTAGTGCTCTCTTTCGATTTTGAATGACAACAAGTACAAAAGAAGTTGCATCCTCGTGCAACTACAAACATGAAACCTTGACCTAGGCCAGCTATGTCCAACCCGCGGCCCGATTGAAGGTTTCGTTGTTGCGTATGTACAACATTAATAAAAACCTGTGTTTCTTTTGATAATCCTAAATTGGACGTTTTTGGTTCAGTGTTTCTCGGTACCACTTTATCACGTCTGGATTGCGTATAGGCAGATTTCCATGTGTCCACTGAGGTGCAAAACTCATTTCTAGTTTTCTGATTTCTACCCCTGTTGTTCTATTTGCACTAAACTGAGTCCTATTTTTGTGGTTCTACTGGCACTTTAAACTCGCACATGGCATCACAGTTATTGAGCGATTAGAGGTGCCAAAAAGTCGTTATCGTTGCTGATAGGATTCGAACGCTTTCACTAGCTTAAGTTTATTTTTAGTTTGCTGAGAATAACGCAAGACATTCAATGTGCAGCCCTCATTAGAAGAGTGACTTAACTTTTGGCCCAGCAGTGCATTTCGTTTGGACATAGCTGACCTAGGCCCACGAAAGCAGGAATCTGAAGCACAACAACAGACGGTTTGACGTCGATGACTCAGCAGATTGCGTTTCAGAAAGCAAGATTCTGCCAAAACACCAATCCAGGATTAGCCTACCTCAATCCTGGACTGCAAGCTCCATGGCTGAGTGAGCCGGAATTGGCTCAATCCAGCTTTCTCAAATGAAATGTTTTCTGTGCCTCTATGCAGGATCGGCCTGATCCGAGAGTTACCGTTGATCTTGATCCACCTTTCTGAATACCAGCCTCACATTCCTGAGAAAGTGGACACGTAAATTTGCAGTGAAAAATGATGCTTCAGAAATGGAAAATGTGCTTTCAGTAGCTTCAATTTCGAGTATAACCAGAGTTTACATTTGCAGATGTAGATATTTCGATAGGGTAAACCTTGGTGCTGCCGAAAACATTCGTCTTGCGGTTTCTCTTCAATGAACATTTAATTGAAAAAAATCTTGGAGACATGACGTCTTGCTATGTACATGGTGGGCAACAAAGAAAACCAAACTCTGCAACAATTTTTTCTTTCTCTCATGAAGACTACCAGAGGTAACAGTCAGTTGTGTTACTTCGAATACCGATTTTCTGTGATGATTACTCTCATCGCACTGTTGGAAAAACTTTAAACGTTGGGATACAAGTGAAAAATATAAGTAACAAAAAAGCCCGAGGAAAGATCCAGATTTTAAATTAAGTGTTGCCCGTGGGGCAAAAATCCCGCGGAAAGATCCAGATTTTAAGTCGAGTGTTGCCCCTGGGGCAAAAATCTAAAAATATGTTAAGAGAAAAATAGTTTGCTGTTTATTTTACCTTTTGACCACGCCAGTTCCCCCGCTCCTGGTATGCATTTTATTCAGGCCCTGTTGTTCCACAAGCAAGCATTACGGTTTTTAAAGGGTATTGTCAATCTTCTGTGGGTAGCCAGCGAGTTGTCTAACCCGCAGAGCTTGACACATGCAGCTCTGGCCCGTGGACCATTCTGGTTATATGCATTTGGCCCGGCAGTGCTGCATGGTTGAACACACCTGGCTCAAGCAATTAAATTTTCTTGTGAAGGCCTACGAACGAGCTTCAAGAAGAAAACATTGAATCGTTGACTGAGGAACAAGCAACCATAGCCAGTGAGCCTATACTTGGAGTCCGCAACAACACTCCACGTGGATATGAAAATGCCTCCTCAGTTGGTGATCGCTTCAGCTGGCAGCCGTCTCGAAGAACTTCAACCTCTTTTGGAGAACTTTTCTCGCCGTCAGTTTACTGTAATAATCACTTGCAAGGTCCAAGGATTCGCTTCCATGAAGAACAGCTCAGAATCCCGCCTAGGAATCATTCGGTTAAACTTGACCTGCAATCTCATTACGGTCATGCAAGTGGGACAGATGAAACGGCTATTAAACGGGTACATGGCCAGTTTTGGGCAGGCAGGTGTGGAAGCCTTGAACAAAGCGTATCGGGGAGTGACTGTTACTGCTATGAAAAAGAGCAAAGAACTGGAGAAGTCAACTTCAGACCGTCCATTGCAGAAATCAATCGTCTCGATGCTTCCACTTCTGACCAAGAACCACTGGTCCAAACCGAAACTCAAAGATTCCCTGGCAAAACCATTGACTCAAAACCACACGGTATGTAACCGAGTAAAAGGTTTGAAAACTTTCTACAACTTCTGAAAACGTTTCCTTGTGCTTTGTGATCTGCAATCATATGTTGCATTTTAACTCTTTAGCAGACAATAGTTTTGAAACAACCCATTTTTGCTGTAAAAAAACGTTTTTGGCAAAAAGTCCACTTGTTCACTGATCAGCAATACTGTGATAATAACGCTTTTCATACATCTTTTATCATGGCGATGTCATAATTAATGGCTAGCTGAACATGAAAAAAGCAATTTGGTCAAAAAAGCCTTCGGCACCTTTTCCATTTTTTCTGATGCAGGGTGTTTTGTAAAGGGCGTCATTTCTTTAAAAACTTGCAACTGCAATGCCGGGTTTCACAAAATACCGTATACCATATTCGTATTAAGCACATTCTCAGTTTTTAAAATCTAAGTAAGTTTTTTTTAATCTTAATAAAATCTAAAAAAACAAAATCTAAATAAGTACACTTCACTGGAAAGATTTACTCCCGACTGCAAAGCATTCGTCAACAAGGTATGAAGATCAGCAGTGGGTAATGCAAACCAGAAAAAATTATTAGTGAGACCTAATATTGCTGTAGAGCCGGTAAAACCTCCAGTAACCTCCAAAAAATTTTTGCTTTACCTATATTTTTTGTAATCCAAAACGTTTTCACTTCAAATATATTTTCTGCCTAAACACCTTTCAAACAATTACTTTTTTGCGGAAGCGTACTTTTCCTTTCATCTTATCTCTTCTCTTTATTTTTGTTTTGTCATTTTGAATGTAGTTTGGTCGTATAGTGCATATATTCAATTAATTTTAGATCTACATTTTTGCTATTTCTGTATGTACGATTGACTTCAGTTGAATGTTTTATACTTGGCTTCAGTCAGGAAAGGTTTCCTATTTGGTTCACTTTTTTGCTATTCTAACAGAGGCTAAAACTCTTTTGGCACAGAATTTTACAGTAACAACTGAGCAGATGGGATGAAAGCTTTTTATTTATGCTGCTAATAACGCTTAACATAAAACCTGCAAAACAGGGTTTGTACGTTTTGGCACGAACGAGCGCTAAGAACGTTGGATGCTAAATTTGATTTTGAAGATGGTTTTGAATTGATCGCCGTATCAAAGCCGAAAAACATGCTAAAATCATAACGAGGAGAGTCACATGGTCCAAAAACTGTAGAGTTACACAGAAAATCACCTGTTCAGTTTACGTCATTGAATTGAATTATAGACGGTCTTACTTGGAACAAAAAACAGAATGTTGACAAGCGGGAAAAGGCCCCCAGAGTTGCTCAGTAAAACGTAGCTGTCACCTTACTGTTATATTATGCAGACTTTCAAGACGCAAGCTAAGCTATGACGCACTACTAGTACTACCTACTGCTTTACTTAACCCTGTTAACAATACACTTACTTCAAACTAAGTTTAAAAAAAATCAAGATAACAAGCAATTCGCACGCTCATAACAAGCTTCGAGTCAGACCATGGGGCTAAGACAGTACTATCGTAAGACTGGTACTTATAAATTTTCTTTTGCATTTCGTCTTTTGTATAACATTTCGACTGTTATGCGCTTTTATGCGAAATCGGAGTCAAATTGATTGACATCGGGGTCAAATTGATCGTCTCTTTTACTATGCTACAAAAAAGAAAGCGAAATTGATTCCACAAAATTGATTTCTCCACCAAAAAATTAAATGAACGAAAAAAGGTCAATTTTCAAACACTAGATAAGAGATTTTTTGTCAAATAGGAGCCAATTTTTTTTGTTTTCCATTACAATGCTACAAAAAAGACAAAAGTATTGTCGAGACCTATTGATGCGAACAGTTACACGCAAGTTCGCTAGGCTTTATTTAACAAGAAAACTCAGCGATAACCTGAATATGCATGAAAGCGAACGATTATCAACAGGCATCAGAGTTAGTACACCGCAGACGACCTGAAACTAAGAAATGACTGGCACCGATCACGTCGCTCTGAGACAGCACGTGAGTCGTAATAAGGTAACCATAGCGACGCGACAGCTAAAGGCAGGGACGCCCAGGACGCGACTCAGAAATGCGCTACATTCACCCCAACGAAAAAAATCGAACAAGTGGCACAACTAAACCATACCGTCCCCATATCTGTCCGGGGGTCTACGAATTCGAGTAGACCGGCGCAAAGGCACATGTCGGGGAGACGTTGCAGGGCTATCAGCCGGCGCCATGTCAACTGCCATCCACAACCAAGTCGGAGTCCATGGTGTCGGTAGACAGTCCAACGCACATGGTCAAAAACCCCGCCAGGGGGAGTATCAACAAGCCCGACAGGAGATTCTGGGAGCGGCGCAAGATCCGACGAAGAGACGGAACTTTCCCTCCAGTCCGAAATGCGCACTCCAGCGTAGGACGGGTTCGCTTCTACTAGTTCAAGTTCATCGATCATCTTTCCTTCGCACGAAACGCCGCAGCAGAACAGGTCCTGGGGTGAGAAGCCACGAGGGAAGTGACGTCCCAGTTATCGCCCTTCTGGAAAACTGAAACAAACGTTCATGAGGCATTTCAATAGTTGCGAGACAGACCAGGGATCTTACAGCAAGCAACGCCTCTGGCAAAGCCATTTCCCATCGGTCTACAGGCAGTTTTTTGTCACGAAGCAGCAGTTTGACAGTTCGCTACACGGTTTGATTGGCTCGCTCGCATTGACTGTTTCCTTTGGGGTGGTACGGCGCCGAAGTACTAAAGTTTAGTTAGTAACTAAACGCAATTTCCCTTTCATTTAGGAAGGCTCTCGTTTCTTGGCTGACGAACGAAGCACCTCGGTCGCTGTGAACACAGCTCGGAAAACCTAGAATACAGAACAAAGACGACAGACATTCGACAACAGTGGACGAGCTCGCATTTTTACACGGGAAGACAAAAGGGAAACGCGAGTATTCGTCGATAACTATGAGAAGATACAGTCTGGGACCTCTAAGAGGTCCTTTGAAATCGACGCTTAGGCGATCCTAGGGGCGTACAGCTTGTACGAGTGTCTACGAGGGCGCCCTGAAGAAAGAAGGTTTTACCTTTCCACATGTTCTACAGTTGCGACAAACTTTCCTAGTCTCCTCGCAAAACTAGGGTAAGGGGGCCCACCTTGGCAGAAAAATTAGATATCCACTTTGAATGGTATGAGAATATACCAAACGCGCGTTTGAGTTCCTTTAGATTCGTATGCGGCGGAAGGTCGAGCAAAGGTTGCAGCCGATCGGGATCAGGTTCGACTTTGTTGAAAGAAATTTTATACCCAAGCATGGCAAGTGTGGTTACGCGAATCTGCGAGTTTTCTTTGTTCAGCGTCAGGCAACAGTCAGCCGCAGCGGCAAGCAATTCAGATTTTTATCATGTTCAGCGACAGTTACACCAGTAACAGTTATATCGTCTAAGTAAGCGTAGACCTTTTGCAAGTTGTAAGTCGTTATGAAACAATCGATGACCCGTTGGAATGCAGACATACCATTCGTTACGCCAAAAGGAAGGCGCTTATACTGGAACAGTTTGCCACCAGCTTCGAATGCCGTGTAGTGTTTTTCTTCAGACTGAAGAGGAATTTGATGATACGCTGAACGTAAATCTAGGGAGTTTTAATACTTGTCCTGGGCCACATTATTCACGAGATCTTCGATGTTGGTCAAGGGGTACGCGTCCAGCAGTGTGAAACGATTTACAGTCGCAGAATAGTCGACAACTATCCTTTTCTTTCTTTCTTGGTTGGTTGACGACGAGAACCTGGGCTCTCCAGGGCGATCGTGCAGGTTTGATGATATCTGCCTCAAGCAGGCGTTTTATTTCATTGTTGATAAACAGAGTATCTTCTTGATTGTAGCGCCGACTACGACTTGCAATGGATTTGCATTGCGGTAGCAAGTATTCGAATAGTCTCGATGGATCTAACTTAGCAGTGGCAACCGCGAGCTGACCAGGAAGATCGGACGTGGAACCAGGGATTACTATAGCCCTTTCGGGACCTTGCATTTCGAAGGTGACCGAGCTATGTTGCTTGAGAAACTCTTGACCGACAATTACGTCCGCGCACAGATTGTTGATGACACTGAAAGCAACATCGGGATACGATCGATCAAGGAGGTTCAACATGCCACGAGCTTTACCAAACATCTCCACAGTAACCTCGGAGGAAGCCATAGCAATCGGAGCAGATTCCCCAGATAAAGGTAACGCCAACCTCTCTGCAATAGTCTTGTCTACGGAGTTTTCCGAGGCCCCAGAGTCGATCAGCACTTCATCGGCGACTCCTTGTAATGAACCGCTAACGACAGAAGATCCTCTAGGCCGCGCGGGGCACTAGCGAGATAAGGGCGATGCAACGAATGATAATCGACAACTGATTGCTCGGTTTTGACGAGAGATTCTCTAGCCATCTGGCCATCTGCCGGACCAAGGGCGTTGGCAGAAGTGGCGCTTTCAATTCGGCGTCCGGAGTTGCAAACACGGGCAAAATGTCCCTTTTTGCCGCACGTAAAGCAAATGCTTTCTTTTGCAGGACACAAACCTCTAGCATGACTTCTTTTTCCACAATAGAAACAAAGACGGTTGTCGGCGTTAGCTCGGCGTCGTGAGGAAGACGCTACACAATTGGTTAGCGACGGTTCGGCTGGTCTGTCCTTACACTGACTAGTCGACTCGGAGGCGACAGCATTACGGGATTACATACTGGCAATAGCCGTAGCCTGACTAACGTGCTGGCCGATTGACAACGACTGACGTTGTGCTCTATCCAAGCAATCAGCAAGCTTGTACGAGGTTCAAGTTGTCCTTTTCTAGTAAGCGCTGACGGATTCCTGATGATGAAAGACCGTTAATAAAGGAGTCGCGGGCCAGTTCCTCTCTGTACTCGTCGGTCAAGACGTCCAGGAATGAACAATCTTTCGCAAGAGTTTTCAAAGCTTGCAGGAACTCTTGAGATAGTTTCTCCAGCGGCTTGCTAACGGCTAACAAGCAGGTGCCGAGCGCAAACATTAGTTTTCTTCTTAACGTAGAGGTTTTTAAGAATGCGCATAATGTCCTCGTAAGTTCCAGCTTCCTCGACATGCGGAAAGATGGAAGGGGACAGGCATCCGATAATCACACGTTTTCTGTTTACCTCTGGATCGTCAGCCCCGCGGAGTTCACGCAAACTATCGATGAAATCTTCAACAGTCCTGAGCCAAAACGAAAAAGTTCTAGCAGCATCAGGCGCTTAAGGTTCGGCCGATAACTCCCGTGGCCTGAACAGGTATTTACCCATTTTTTGTTAAATAAATCCTAGCGAACTTGTGTGTGACTGTTCGCATCAATAGGTCTCGACAATTTATTTAACATTCTGATCAATTAAGAAAGATGAGAAACTTTGTTCACACAAGCATGTAGTGCAAAGCTGTGAAGAATTTCAGTAGCCACCTTCGAAACTCGTTCATGTTCCTCTTCAGTAGAAATTCAAAACTTATCAAATGGGACAACGTTGAATTTTAATCTCAGAGTTTTGTCACTTCGTATTTCAAGAAAGTTTTGTCTAGCAGGCAAGGATAGTTCTTGCGTCGACTGACAGTAGAACATTAGCCGAAAAAGGATTTCGGATCCAATCATACTGTTCCATATTAATGGTGAAAAAGTAATGGTCATATTTCTGATGTAACAAAGTTAATTGTACTTGGGTCAAACCCAGAGCCGTATCAGCCGCACTCCATACCCCCCAATTGGGGGGGCCCACGCTGTCACAGGGGGCCCAAAATTCCAGTCTCGTCACCACTTAGCACCCTGGAGAGAGAGAGAGTCTCCCCCAAATTGAAATATGAAGCACTAGAAATCAGTGAAGTTAGGGGGCCCTTTGAAAGAAAAGTGCATTTTGGGCCCCTTTGAAAGCAAGGTATTTTCATTTTACAACTGCTGTTGGGCCCCATTTGAAAGCAAGGTAGGCTACGTTGCACATTGCAGTTGCAAAGGGGGACCAGAGGCAAGTGCCCCGCTTGCCTTCCATTAAACACACCACTGTATATAAGCCTGACAATGATCTTATATGAGAATGTGAAACCGATTGAACACGTTCTGTTTCATCTGATATGCGTACTTTCTCACCTGAAGTGCGCATGTAAACACTGTAATGTAAAGTTATTTTTATATTATTGAACACATTGAAGTTGCTGACGAGTTTATCACTTCAAAAAACACGGATATCACGCGATTTTTTATAATTACCTAGACACACTGGTCGAGTAAAAAACAGATCTGGGTGGAAAAAACCCTCGGTGGGAGCCCTGGTCACATGTGGCAAAACGCCTACTCAAATAACTTGAAGTGAACATTTGAAGATTTATTGCCGTGTTATTGCTACGCAATGAAGACCAAGAGCACAGCAATCCGCTAGCAAGTTCGCAACCTGTCTGCTGGCAAAGAAGCGACCTGCGCACTTGCGCTAAGCGTGTCGGAGGCCTTGCGGTCACGACTTTGCCTTGATGAGCCTCGCGTTCATTTATTCGACCCTACCTACATGGCTAGTTGTGTACGTCCAGAAGTCAGATTTCCATTTGATCAACGTGTTTTGTGTAGTGATTGTTGTAAAAAAAGTAAGCTACTATGTCTAGCCCAGGTAGTCTTCTCTTATTTTGTACTGCATAGCAACAAGACACCTTTGGTGCTTACGACCAAAGTTACACATTTGGGCAGCCGGCTGTTCAGACAGCCAGATGGAGTTAATTGCGTAGTTAGAAGTCTATTTTGGGGAGTGTCCCAAAACAGTGTAGTGCAGTCAGTGGCGTAACTAGAGGTTTGAGCCAGGGGGAAAGCTTAGCTGAAGGGGCCCACTAGCCAAAACTCAGAAAAAAGTAAAGAAATGAAAGTGAATCTCTGGATGTCGTGGATGTCCATACTAGCTAAAAAAACGAAAACACCCCGAAAAACGCAAAAAACAACAACCTAAAGAAAACTAAATATCAAAATGTCCACTGGAGTGGGCCCAGTTTCGACATTTATCTTGTCAAGGGGGCGCCTTGCCCGCCCCCTTGCCTCCCTGTCAGTTACGCCACTGAGTGCAGTTAGTGGGTTATGGATGCTAACCGTTGCGTCCACGTAGGCCTTAGTCTATATTTGTTAACATTTATAGGCGATTTGAGGTACAAAATATTATTAATCTAAACATGTGCCATGCACCCAGAGATTAACAGTCCAGACATCAGCTAGGTTTATGCATGCGTATTCCGGCCAGTAAAAATCCCAATGCGCACGCTTTATAAGCATATTTCACTAAAGCTCGTGGTAAAGTTTATCAATTTGCGCTAATGAAAGAAAACGTTCATCCCAGCGCACATGCTTTGACCGACCTCATGTTTACTCCTTCGGTAATAATGTTTTGATAACTGGACGATAGGATTGATTCTGCTTTCCTGCAAATTTTTTTACGTTAACATTTCATCACTACATCTCCAAATAATCGCCGTCAATTAAATGACAATGATTTACGACCCAATTCTTTTTGTTAAGCTGGTTCCAAAATGTTTGGTTGGAAACTACAAGCCTATTATGCGTATTTGCGGAAATATACTTAGCCTATAATTAATTTGCACAATCTGCGAATGCTGTTAATGTTATGAATTAAAAATAAATTTTCAGAATGTCTAGCCCCCCTGCACAAACATGAAAGTCCCCAATGGAAGACTTTCTGGCGACGGTTCTGCCCAGGCCCGCAGATACGGGGGGCATTCGGGGGCAGTTTCCCCCAAATCTTTTTTGTGCCCCCAAATTTTGTTGTGCTCGGAAAAATTTGTTTCAAACATATGACAAAAATAAAAATCTCTCCCCCTAAAAATGTATTTTGCCCCTCCCAAACCTCAAAACCTGGCTACGGGCCTGGTTCTGCCAAAATTGTGTCTGCAATTAGAATATTTTGTTTTGAAGTCCATTCGCATAACATAACTTTGTAGCATAACATAACTTTTTTATAAATCACCATTAGGGGGGGGGCCTTGGAATCATTTTGGGGGGAACAGAGTTGGGCTGATACGGCACTAGTCAAACCCAACACAAATCCTTTGTCAATACTTGTATTTTGGTTGCTTCTTGGAAACATTTCAAGTATTGGCATGTTAATTCAGTTACTATTTTGTTTTTTTCGGAGTACTATTTTCTGTTTAAAACCTTTAGCTTGTCAGAACATGTCAGCATATTTTTATTTTTGCCTTGATTTTTAATGTTGAGTTCATTCAAGTGCTCAAAAATGTCGGGCATGTATGAAAGTTTAGCAATTCAACGATCATCTACAAGGTGTTGTGCAGATGGTGGTTGTTCTGACATGATAAGAACTGACTTATTTTATGCCGGATCTCGAAGAGTCTTGCTAGAACTTCACCCGTGAAAGCCAACGCACGGACGTACAAAATAGCAGTGATTCATGTTCTGATCCCATTTCTTCGCATAGCAACGAAAAATTTCGTGAATTCATGGCTCTTGATTTAACAACGCTGACAATGTGGATACAGTCGTTCATATTTTCTGACAATTCCTTTGGTAAAACTTTGATCACTAAGGCTTCCCTATGTAAGCAGCAATGCGTAATTTGAATCGCTGGATTTTGACGTTTCACTAACGCAGCAAAGCCTCTGGCTTCGCCCACCATCATTGCTTTACGCCAAGCCTACCTTGTGGTTATGAAAACTTTAATGCTAATGTCACAAAAAAAACGTAAATGCACAGTGGAAGTCTAGCTAGGGTTTGAATTAGCTGAACTGTACTGCTCATATTTTCTGACAAAATTATTCCCCAGCACACCAAGCGACTTCTCGCGGCACACCGGTGTGCCGTGGCACGTCAGTGCGGAGCACTGATCTAGGGCCGAGGCTATCTATCAAGCGGGTCGCATATAAAAAACTTTTTAAAACGGGGACGCAGAACAGAAAAGTTTGAGAAGCCCTGCCCTACTCAGTAGATACATAATTTTACATTTATCTCTGTACCTTGTACTGTTAACCACCCTTGAGAAGGATTTTTTGGTTTTACAGGATGCTGCTCGTCTTCTTTGAAAGAAAAATACATCATTTCAGCCCTTTCGGTTATATCGTTCGGTTTATTGGCTTCCACCATCACGTTTTGTGTATTATGGAGATTAGACGAAGGTATGAAGTGCCTTAGTATTTACTCCGTTGCGGTTGGGATTGCAATTTTGATCAAGTTCTCGAGGCAATTCCACAGTGATAAAAGTAAATTTACGAAGACTCATTGCTGTTTGAAAGTAACGCAATGAGCACTTTGTCTGGAAAAGATATTAGTTATTTTTTACCCGTACGATGGCTTGATTTTGAATCTTGAACAAATTGACGAGATCAAATCATCGATTGAAGGTGGAAAGCAAGTGGAAGGTTTGAGAACATAATCTAACAATTTCTACGCAGACAGTTTTCCAAGCAGCCAGCCTTGATTGTTCACCTGTAAATCAACCCATTACCAAAGTTAGAATAACTGACAGTCCTATCAGTCATTTTGCACTGTTTGTTTGGACTTGTACTTCTCGGCGCAAAGAGTGCAGAAATCACAAACATTTACAATTCATTAACATGAAAGTTTTAGAAGCAAATATGCTGAAAACAGGTGCTCGGCCAAAGCTGTGCATTGTTATGAACAAATTACACCATCAAGGCGGACGAACAGACAAGAAAATTGATCAAAATCTAAGTTATAGTTTTGTTTTGCTTGCAGCAAATCCCACTTCTGACAACTGCTAGAACAAAACCTTGCTAGTCAAACTTATGCTTAGGAATGCAGCAATCGACTTTCTGAAATGCAGAATGGAAAATTTGAGCGAAATTAACTTTCTCCAATTTTTAAATCCATAGAGATATTGCAGTCCAAATGTAGCAAGATCAAGACCAAAAATAGCTATATTTTTAAGAATGATAAACATGAAAAAGTTAGTAGCAAAGACCACAAAGGTGTATTTAAACGTGAATAAGATTGAAGCTGTTTACTTGTTTCTTTACTTATTGTCGAGAATCTGGTCGGCTGTTCTGAATAATAATACTTTCTAAAGAAATAATAAGACTGAACTAGCACTTTTACCTCCATCATCAAAACTTTTTCTTGCATTTTTCTAGTTACATAGTTTTGCAACATTTCTATATCTCCCTTCAGCTCTACCAACTCAATGCTCTGACACTGCAACTGATGAAGTAGACCTTTCTCCCAAAATATTTTGCACCAGCTCAAATTTGCCTGGCTCGGTTTGTACATACTACTGTTCTAAGAAAAGAACTTTGCAGGTAAAGACATGCCAATACTTTGTTAAAATTGTTATGTATTCCTTAAAATCAGTAGGTAAGCTGAATATTCATATCAACAGCTGTAGTTTTACCAGGTACAGTGAAATGTTTACTCTTACCAATAAAAGTAGTCAAAGATAATCTTTTTGTTTTCTTCTGCTCTGTACACAATCAAGCAATTGCCAATGCAAAATATGCACGTTTGCAAAGTCATGCAAGTTTGCTAAAAGCATGCTTTGCAACAGTACACAAGAAGGTTTGGATTATTTGTGGAAGAATTCGGGTGTTATTAAAAACAGCAATGATCATCGCTTGCATTGTTGAAATCCAGGTGTGCAGACGTTGTGTAACTGCTGATTTATTTTGAGAATGTATATTGAAAACACTTGAAACTTATTTTTGAAACAAACCTGTCTGGCTCCCCTACTGAAGGTGACGATCAGCTTCACTGGTGATTCCATTATTTTGCTTAAAGCGAATACGGGAATCTTTGTCAAAATGTTGACCTGACCAAGAAAAGGCAACCTTTGATTTTACCATGAGATCGAGGATTACTTTCTAAATAAACCAGTCTTTCATCAGGGAATCAAACCAGACTCTGAACCGGAAAATTATGCTGTGCGCCATAACGCAAAACTTACTCCATAAACTTTCTGAACGTAAAAAGTACGAAGCAATGAAATTTGGAATAAAGTATAAAAAAACAGAAAAGCCGATTCTTCCTTGCATTCGCGGTATGTGAGGCGCGAAAATGCGCATCACTCACGGTGAAAAAGTCCAAATGCAGTCTTGGGAGAATTTCTTCAGGTAAAAAAATTACGGGCACGACAAAAACTAGTTTGGCAAACCATCCGGCGTCTCTGCGGCAAAAATATAATACTTCTAGGTCGATCAGAGATAAAAATGGTGTCCTAATCAAGAATAAGGAGGATTGATATCCCTGGCAGATGGAGAGAATGTCCTCCTCATTGCTGAGTAGGACAGCATTTTTCAAAAGAAGACCTTTTAAACCAGGTCACTTCCACAACACTGGACACACAAGAGGTGCATTTCGGGGAAGAAAATACCACCACTGCAACCAAAGTCTTCCTAGTTGTCAAGACACTCGATGAAATTCGACCTGAAATGCTCAAAGTCTTGAACAGAGGAGTTCTTTGGCTTATTTGTGTGTGTCAAGTGGCCTGGTGTTCTGGAAAGGGACCAAAAGATTGGAAAATCATCTCCATACACAAGAAGGGAGAGATGAGAGCATGAACGAACTACCGCGACATCTCTTTCTTTACCCTCACTGGAAAAGTGCATGCCAAGTGCCTTGAAAAAAGATTCCGCGAAAGAATTGAACCAAAGCCGGAGGATATACCAATGCGATTTTCGTCCTGCCCGTATCACGACAAAACAAAATTTTAATTCTCCAGAAATTTTTCGATAAATCTTGGGAGTATGCCAAAGTTGTCTGGGCATGTTTTGTCGACCATGAGAAAACGTATGACCGGGCCCCTCGGGAAAGCTTTGGGGAGTGTTGTGGAGTACGGTGTTGACGGCCACCTGTTACTGGCCGTCAAATCCCTGTATTCTTGCTCAAAAGTTAGAAGTTTGTGTCCGTATTGGCGGAGTTAAATCACAACCGTTCACAGCTGGAATTTTTTCGGTCACTGACCGAATTTTTTTGAAACGACCGAAAAATTAAGTCAGTTCGGTCATAATACCTGCTTCAGTCGTAAAAAATATCTGAAAACGAAAAATGACAAAAGCTATTTCGGACAAAATGACCGGAGTGTCTCAGTGAAAAGAAAAATCCAGGTTCACACTGGGTGTTAAACTCCGACAAGAGTGCGTTCTGTCACCACTCCTCTTCATAGTTTATCTATATGAATTGGATAGACAGACACAACCGAGTTGACGGGGGTGTCACTGCCGGAAGCTGCAAAATCAACCGTTTGCTTTTTGAAGACGATTTGGTACTTCTTACACCCTTTGAACACGGTCTTCAACATGCACTTGAACCCTTTGTAGCTGCGTGCGACCATCTCGGTTGAGTCTGAAATTAGCTCTAAAAAGTCAGAAAATTAGCTCTAAAAAGGCCGAGGTATTAAGTCTCTCCAAAACGCCAAGTAAGCGGCAATACGCTGCAGCAGGTGAAGAAAGTTCAAGTACCTTGGGGTGGTATTCACGAGTGACGGAAGGCAGAACAAGGAGATTGATATACAGGTTTGTAAATCAAACGCAGTTGTGTGTGAACTTATCCCTTTGTATTCATAAAATGGGAGCTTTCAAACACCGCAAAGCTGTCAGTCCTTAGATCGGTGTTTGTTCCGATCCCCACCTATGGTCAAAATTCATGAATCATGGGTAATGCCTGAAAGAGTGACATCTCAAATACAAGCGGCAAAGATGAGATTTTTGCGAAGAGTTCACGGTGTGACACTTCGCGACAAGGTGCGCAGCTGTGAAAGTGTAACACCCTGAATGTTGAGTCACTTCTCCTACGAATCTAGAGGTCTCAACTGGCTGGCTACACCCACGGGAAAGCGGCCCAGAGAGGTCGACCAAGGACTAGGTGGCGTGATAACTAGGACCATTTTTATGACCTAAAAGTTTTGACAATATGACTTTATTTTTCAGAAAATATAACTTTATATGACGAAACAAAAATGACTGAGCTAGAACATACAACTACTGTGCAAAGAAGCATTACCAGCGAAAATAGGTACAAGAGATGGTAGCCCCTTGGTTTGTTGAAGCCCCACTAAAATAAACAGCTCAAAACACGAGCAAAACGTATAGTTTAATTTGAAGCAAATTGAAAACATGCATGGACATTGTTTTTTTTCTTTGGGGTAGAAAGAACATGCATTTTTAAGCAGTGCATTTCATTTCATCCAAATAATTTGGTTCACCTACATCTTTGCCAACATTCGTAGGGTGCCCAAGTGGGTTCACTTTGCAAGATGCGGTTTACACCTAGTGATATAGTGCTTTCACCTGATATTATGAGATTGTTTTAAATGGTTTAATGGTTTTCTTATTGAATTAGGTTGAAGATATGCAAAATATGACTTTATGATCCAACATGGAAAATATGACTTTTTAGCTTTTATTATAGACTTCGTAGAGGTTCGATTTTTGTTTCAAAATTCGTTTCATAACCTTCCTGAAGCACAGAACAAAATATGACTTTTATGATTTTAAATGGCCCTAGTGATTACATCTCCAACCTTGCCTGGTCCCGCCTTGGTGTGGAGCCAGCAGAACTGTCAGAAATTGCTGAAAATCGTGAGGTGCTTCGAGTCCTCCAAGCCTGCTGTCCCCGCGACTCCTGAGAGAAAATGCGAGTATGAAAATTTAAAAAGTCTACCGTTCCATCAAAGGCGTAATGTTTTCACAAGTAAAGTAGTTGATAAATGTGAGAGGTTTCTTGAAAAAAATTATCTACATCCGACATACCGGAGAAAGGAAGCATTGCGTATATGTAATCAATGCGTCTTAAACTCTTTTACCTTTTCCCAAAAAAAACAAACTTGTTGTAAGTGGCGATAACCATGCGCTTCTACCACAAGTGAATGGCGAATTGCACACAAATTTATCAAATAGATTTTATTGTGGTAGACAAAGATTTCTTGAAACATTGAAATAACTTCCACGGAAAACCTTATCAAATTTAAAACAAAAAAAGCCATTTTTTGCTCCTTTATCTTAGGTGCTGTTTTCAACGTTATAATTTTACGCTTAAGGGTCCAGAAACATCGATATGTACCATAACGGGGACATGGAAGCCAAGTCAGACACCTACGTGCGTGTGTTCGGGATGCTACTACGGCGAAAACTGCCAAAAACGTATCAGCTGGAGCACAATAAAAAAACAACTATCCGAAGCTATCTACGGACAGAAGCCAGCCGAGGTGAATGGAATCTTAAATTTCTGTAATAGTATCATACAGTTTTGATCAAAATGTTAGATTATTACGTTTGCATAAAAGAGCACAGTAGACGAATTTGTTTTCGCTATAAACTACTTTGCTTCATTTTTCAAAGACAAGATTTAAGGGCTCAGATCTACACATTACAACTTTTTCCTTTAACAACTAAGGCCAGGTGTGAGTTTAAGCATATTAAACACATGCAGTAGGTGTGTGTTTTAATTTGAAAAGAACGCAACAAAAGTTTGTTGAAACAGCACTCGTCTTTGTAAAACATAGCAGTTGGTCTTGTTTTCAATCAAGGTTCTTGCCGAATCAGGCTGATCAAATCCAAGTACAATTATATACGTCCTTGAGTCCCAAAGAAATAAGGGTGTTTTTTCTTTTTTTACATCTTGAATCAAAACACTCATTGATTTTCATACCCACAAAATGTAGGTTTATGTTTTTTGCGTTTGACTTTCTCAAAAATTTTCCACGCTTCTTACTCATCTAGTGTCGTTTTATTCAGCGAATGCTTATACTCCACAGCTCGGCGTGCCTTCGTTTTAGTTCTCTATACTGAGACCCAAATTAATATTTATTGTGTCAGAGACAAGCTTTCCCACCGTTTACCATCGCTTAGCCCTCTCACACTGTTTGCAGTTTTTATACGATGATAAAAACAACTTGACCTGCTCTGTCGGTTGGATCCAAAACAATCCAAGCAACTTCACCTGTTCATGCCGTAACCGCATCTATTCAGTAACGTCGTCTTGCTACCATTTTCAAGACTACCGAAAGGCTTGCATGTATGCTGCGGCACGGCATATTTGGAAAAGAATTTCTTTTGGCGATTTTAAACTTCCCTGTGATTTTATGGACATGCCGTCGATTCATACATTAAGAGAAAATCACTGTCTCGATTAATGCTATAAACAGAGCCGCAACAACCGCTTCCAAATCTCCCGATCGGCTATGGGGACCGCTTCTCACGAACATATCATTTTCTTGTAAATTTGTGAAGTGTTTAAATAAATTCAAATAATTTCGACTCGTTTGTGCTTTTTGGGCACGTCGCCAAGTTGAACAATTTTTTAGGTTATTGCAACGTTTGCACGAAAAGAGGCATCCCGTTCTAATTTTCAGTAAAGGCATCTTGTTGGAAAGGGTCTGGTTCTAGATCCACGAAGTTTTTTTCAACAAATTAAGTTTGGCTGAATTTTCAGTGAGAAACAAACTTGGCAAACACTTTGCTCCCAGTCGGAGTTCTTGGCAATAAACCTTTTCACCGAAAATCATTTAAACTACGTTTCAACATATCCAATACTGATTACTTGATCGCAATATCTAATTGATTAAATTGTTTTATTGCCGAAAAATATATCACGTATGTAATTGTTGCATATACGTTTTTACCATACATCAAATGAGGTTGTTACTGAGTAGCTTATGCGCAATTTGATTACTTGAACAAAGAGAGCTGCAAATCTAAAACAATACTATCTCTCGCAAATATGATAAAAAAGTCAGAACGGATTTATGATCATGATCAACATTTAAATAATTTATCGTTTCTCTTTGATGTCTGTAGCAGAAATGGTTAAGGAGTACACAGTGAGCGCACAGTTTTCATGGCGTGTTTTGGTTTTATTTGTGAGAAGGTTACACGGATCTCAATGAACACGGAGTCAAAATACTCTGGTGCATTCACAACGTGATGAGAAAGTGTGCTATTTATTGTTGACTTTGCGAAATGAACAAATGGGTTGTCAAGCTGTTAAGAAAACGACCGGGAAAACTTGTTGTTGAATGCAATTTTTGCGTTGAGTGGTGCCTTTAAGCTCTGTTATTTCTGTGAGCAAAGTGTATCGTGTGAGCGAAAGTACTCCTGTGAACGAGTTTTGAAGTGTAATAATTATTTGTCGTGCATTTTCAGTCGCAATTAAGTGTTACGTTAAGGCGCAGTGATTTTTGCTGTGTCTTGATTCGCAGTATTGCACCGTGTATTTTATTTAATTTTGCGGGTATTTGCTGATTGCTTTTCATGCTTCTATGTTTCGTTTCGCAATTTCCTGGTTTCTTTTCATATTTCTATGCTTTGTTTCGTGATTGTGCTGGATAGCATACGTGCATAACACAAATGAAAATTCAGTAATTTTCACCAAACTCTAAACTTATGATCAAGTTAGATCGGTTTCTGGAGAAATCAACAGTTACGTGACTGTATCAAATCACGAAATATTGCAGCAAGCACCACTCTTGAGAGAGAGAACCCGTTTTATGTGGCACCTCGTCGCGAGCTAAAAAGTAGAACAGCACAAACATGTTAATTCACTCTGATGAAATATTAAGAAAAACGTTTTATTACTCCGCGCAAGCTCTTGAAAGCAACAAGAAAAGCAGGGCTGAGCAAGGGAAGCACCGACGACGGCATGACAAACTTTGGTTCCTAAGTATAAAACTTTTCATCCAAGCTGGGGCGCCGTTCGTAAAAATATTATATCTGACAGATTTAGCACAAAAACTGCTATCTCTGCGCATATTTAGCTATCTCTGTGCAGAGATAACTATCTCCGCGCGCATTTAACTATCTCTGCGCAGAGATAGCTAAATGCACGCAGAGATAGCTAAATGCGCGCAGAGATACTATCTCTGTGCAGAGATAGCTAAATGTGCGCAGAGATAGCTAAATGCGCGCAGAGATAATCTCTGTGCAGAGATAACTAAATATGCGCAGAGATGCAGTTTTTGTGCTAAATCTGTCAGATATAATATTTTTACGAATGGCGCCCTATAAATCACTGCGAAGTCAACACAAAGACCTGACAGTCTACACCCGAATGCGAACCAATGAAAAGTGAGATTTATTTAGGGCGTGGACAGGGGCGCACGCAGGAATTTTTTAAGGGGAGGGGGGGCTGAAATTTTGAGAAAAATATTTGTTCTCACTAAAGTACAGGCTACCCTATTTACTATAACATTTATGTCATATATGCTATTTCACTTTTAACACATCAACACTTTTCGTGACCAGGTACAGCCGCGATGTCTGTTTTTCTTTGCCCGTTTTGCCCCGTTACCGTGATTTTGTTAATCTGTTAAAGTACGATGCGATTTAGTGTGGAACTTCTCTGCAAAATTTTGACATTGTTTATGGAAGTTTGTAACATGCTCGGTATCCCGAGATATTGTTTTTAAAAGCACTCTTATGTTATATAGTAGCATTACTTCATACCACTTCCAGCAAATTCTGGTCTCTCAGTCGGCTATTATATGTCATGAAATATTATCAACAGCACTTTTCTCAACATCGCAGACAAGCAAAATGCACTGCAGTACCACTACAGATCGTAGAATTATCTCACAGCCACGCTACATGGTTGTTGGTCGATACCAACAGCAATATACCTTTGTTAAGTCACCAATACAGAATTGAAACAACAGTTTCTACACATACTCGTAAAAGGCAGCACAAGCGTTTGCGAATTGCTAGTGTATCATCTAACATAATCGAGGCAGTGGTAGCAAACAAAGCCTAGCCGACATATCACTAACTTTACAGATAATTGCGCAAGGTACAGACAGATGCCGCCGTAGAAATTTTGAAATGAGAGAATGGACAAAGACAGATGCTCTTCAGGAGGCTCTTGGAGCAACCTATGCATGCTTATTTGGCCAACTAAGCACGTGACTTCTCTCACTCTCTCTTACAAGCAAACCGTCACGGCAAACGGAATCGTAGTGATAGCACGAATACACTGGCGGACAGTTAATGTGCATAGTTTCTTAAGTGTTGGTCCTACCTTTAGGGCCATGGGCAAAGTAGTTGCTTGTCGTACAATATTCATTTCAAATCTTTCGCTTTAGTAAAATAATAACTTTCACAAATTTTATATATGCTAAAGTACGAAATCAGATCTGCGATTACTGCTTTTGCGCACATACCGCTCGGGATTTCCGATCGCAACAAAATGTTGCTGTGACCAGGATGTGAAGGTCGTGCCAAGTTCAGCCTTCACACAAAGAACGTGTGATCGGTGCGGTTCGTTGTAAAAAGGACGGGATGTTGTTGCAACCTCTCCGGTGGCGTTGCGTTGATTGTGTGATTCAGCACGAACGGGATGTGCATGAAGAATAACACCATTATATATGTAGCGCGAGCAAGCAATAGTAAGAGAGATTGCGACGCATGATCTCTATTGTTGCTTGCTGTCACAGTGTGAAACTTTGCGCACATACCGCTCGGGATTTCCGATCGCTCGGGATTTCCGAAGCACATACCGTTCGGGATTCCGATCGCGGATTAATAAAACGTTTTTTTTCCGATCGCGGAGTAATAAAGATGCCCCAGGCGCCATCTAACCTCGTTACGCCCCTGCATGTCACGATTGTCTAGCCAAAATGGCGAAATTTGTCTACAAAAATACCTCCCTATCAGTGGCAAACTATCATTCACCAACTATTTGAAACAAAATGCTCTCGATCATTGAAGACATTTGACCATAGAAAATAACTTGAAGGTCGAAAAAAGGTATATTATTTCGAAAACAAGCACAACTTTCCCTCCTCCCAAAAAACGTTTGTGGTGGTACGCGCGGTCCGGATTTACCCTATAGGCTATACAGGCTTAAGCCTAGGGCCTCAAGATCCAAGGGGGCCTCCAACAAACTGTGGTGCGCATAGATCGAGCCGATGACCGGTATATGGTCATTTAGATTAAACCTTCAAAGATTTATGTATCAGAGTCTTCCAACGAGTTTCCATGAATTTCAATATGACGGTTGGTCAAGCCGCATGCCAACTATTGTGTCGATATATTCAAAGCACGCTGGATGCGTCCTGCGTTTGCTGAATCGTACCGATTGTTACATGTGACTCTATCAAAAGAACTTGTGGCTGTTCATGTTTGAAATACACCTGATCAGTGGCATAACTGACGGGTGGCAGGGGTGCGAACCGCCCCCTCCCCCCTTCCAAGCTAAATGTAAAAACCGGGCCCCTACCTAGCTTGTATTTTGGTATTAACATTCTTTTGGTTTCAGTAGATTGTTGTTTTTTGTGTTTTTCGGAATGTTTTCTAGTGATTTCGGGTTTTTGTATAGCCGTTCAGTACCGGATTTGCTATTGTTTCTCAACTATTTTCTAAGTGTTAGCCAGTGGGCTCCCTTCAGCTAAGTTTCCCCTTGGCTCAAACCTCTAGTTACGCCACTGCACCTGATCAAAGCAAGGTTGTACTGCAGATAAGAGCTATGTGTAGAGCTGGCAGCAGTATCCTACAATAAAAGCATAGTTGTTTCTAAGGTGACTGAGCAATACAGCAGTTTTGTCAGCGTTTGTATCGCGTAAAGCTCGATTGGTATTTTTAGATGTGATTTTTTCCATTTGAATTTTCTTCAGTAAAGTCATTCAGAAATCAGATTGCTACTGAGTACTTGCACAAGTTTGTACTGCACCATGCTAAGCAAATCAGAGAAGATCTTGATGAGCTTGAACAGCAAGCAAA
>Ga0210059_1003658_pt1 | contig 24692 bp, 5 predicted proteins | sample Ectturendosymbi2_FD_188042 | JGI IMG/M metagenome (GOLD analysis project Ga0210059, IMG submission 188042) | Ecteinascidia turbinata endosymbiont from Florida, USA - Sample 2 (SPAdes) (version 2) | ecosystem: Host-associated > Tunicates > Ascidians > Unclassified | place: Key West, Florida...
AGGGTGCATCAACATATGTGCGGGGTGCACCGCTACGAAAGGGTTCACGTGGGTGCATCACAAACTTGTCACACTAAACAGATACTTTTTACAAAAACTTTCTGTTAGCAAAAATGAACCAATAACCAATCAATGACTTTCAGGATATAACCGAGACTTTGCACATTCTTAAGTGTGTTGCATAAGCATCAGACCATTTCAAGCTAATTGTTGTAATTAGATGATTATTTGTGATTCATAAGCAACGGACAATGAGCCATTATCAACTGAATTATGTAGCTGAGTTACTGAATTAGGGGACTTGCTTATTTAGACCCGGGTACTTCCAGACATGGGAGCAATGAGGTGGGGGACACGAGGGAAGTGTCAGTAAATAGGGTGCATGAGTTTAAGTAAATATCTTTAGGGTGCACCATAACAGAAAAGGTTGAAGAGCACTGTGCTAACGTGTTTCATGCGATTATCGAATGTCGTAGAACGGTACTTTGCTTGATACATATTCCGAAGCAACGTTAAAAGAATTGTGTTCAGACAGGTTTAGCGTTCGAAACAGTTTGGCAAAATAAGTTGGAAGAAAGTTTTAACTATTTTCTTTCTATGGAAAGTTTGTGACTACGCATCTGCTGTGAACCGCTTAAGCTGCTTTTCGACCCAACAAATTTGCGTCCATTTCATTTCTGATAATTTGCGTCGTTAACTTGAACATGAATATAAACGAATTGTAAAGCAGAAACCATGCTGTTTTAAATAGGCAGTTGATGCACGAATATAACTTTTTCCTTATAAGGATGTAACTATAAATTGGCTAATTAATGGCCTGAATGAGACTTGTCCGACATCCTTCGTCTCATACAACGGTGGTTCTTGACCTCGCTTCGGTGTAACTCCGATACACGTTTCGTTTTGTGCGTCAATGCAATATATGTCTCTGTTTTGACGAAATCATATTTTAATTTACCAATTACAAAGGATTCGGTGAATGTACGGACATGGTTTTTTCAAGTTTGACCTCTAGTGCCGTTAAGACAGTTTGAGACCGCCACTATTTTATCTGAATACCGAGATGATCGTAAAGCGAAGTTTTAGTTAATTTTGGCGATAGTTATGCAGTAGATTCTGCTGGATTTTGAGAGACCGTTGGAAAAATTTGAGAGACCATTTCGGCCTCACAAAACATCTTAAAAATACTGTGTACGGATGAAACTTGTAGGGTTAATGCATTCAACAAGGTTAAGAACACTGCTCTGCAAGGATTACTAAAGCGAGTGTAACGAAACTGAACCCCAAGCACGTGGAATCATAAAAATTGCAAGCAACAAACCATTGTTACGAGTTTCACTTAATGCACTTGGGTTCACTGATTCGATATGGTCTTAATTAGTGTTATTTCAAAAAATGTAAATTTCAACTAATTGAGTGTTTTGTTTTTTTTCCGCCTTAAAGTAGCACTGATGGACGTAATATCCACAAAAACCATATCGGTCAACCTCTGTGTGACATCATCTATTATGTAAGCCAAGCAGAAGTCGCTTGTTTCAATTGGTTTGTATGAGGTCTAACTCATAGATGTGTTAAACGTCGACTTGCGCCGGGTGAAACCCATTTGCGAAGTGTTCCCACCTTCAGTACAAATGTCAACCTTTTTTAATCTCAGAACCGAGAAAAGCCTTGGTAGTTTACAAAAGAGATATCTACTCTTTTTTTGCCACGTCTGTGATGTGTTCAGTGTGCATGAAGGATATTTTCTTGGCGCATCTGTACGACATAAAATACTGTGCTGCGAAATAGGATGAAATGCCATTGATTTTCAAAGTTTGTACAACAAACGTAGGTTCTGTTCTACCTGGAAAGAACACGATGTCGCGGAACATCTCGTTAATGGCTGAAATCCAGAATTCCAGATTGTTTTTCATACTTCTCAGCCTTTTAGAGGTAAGTGTTTAATATTTCCACGAAAATGAAAATATACTGACATGTTTTGACAAGTGAGAAGGCTTTGAATAGAAATAGTAATCTGGAAAACTGATTTAACACGGGATGGCTGGAAATGTTACAAGAAGCCACTGAAATAGAACTATTGACACAATTTGCGTTGGATTTGGCCCAAGAGTACTTCGTTACATCAGAAATATCACCATTATTTTTTCACAATTTATACGGAACACTACGATTGGATCCGAAATCCTTTTTCGGCTAATGCTGAAATGTCAACGCAAGAATTATCCTTGCCTGTAAGAGAAAACTTTCTTGAACTACGAAATGACAGAACTCTCAGATTAAAATTCAGCGATAGCTATTTAAATGTTTAAGTTTTGCACTACATAATTGTGTGAACAAAGTTTCTCATCTTCGTAATTGATCAAAAGCGATAAACGATCGTGCTTAAAATAAGCTGATGAAGGACTTCGAGTTGCTCTATCAAATTCTGAAGCTTATCAATCGTATTTTTACGCATGGTATAAACATGCATAAACATGGTATAAACAGACAGGATTGGCGAAATGACCGCGAGGTCAACAAGTCAGCTAAACCTTAACAAGAACAAAGAGAAAGGCGATCAAAGATATGATTAACGCAAAGAAAGGAAACAAAAGGGTAAAGAAAACACAAGAAGCACAAGGGACAAAGCCGTGTAATAGTCAGCAAGAATCGAATTGCGACCAACAGTAGCGCAGGCGTGAAACTAATTACAGACAACCCGGCAACTGCCTGGTTTTAAGAACAGAATTAGACACATATACACGATAACAAAGAGTCAATCTGAAAGAGCAACTTTGATCATTTTATAAAAGTACAGTATGGTCTATTTGATAAATCGTTCGGAATGGCATTCCATTAAAGCCTCTGTAAACAGAACGGCGCTGTTGTTTCACGGACTTGCATAAAGAATCACTAGTATCCTATATCAAGTTGTGTGTGAAATAGTGATAGTTTGATGTGCGTTCATGCTCTTTCTGTAATTCCTTTTGGTAGCTTCTGATAGCATATCTTACACATGTATTTTGCAAGTTCGTATTTGTATGTTTTGTATCTGAAGGGTATAAGTAGAAAAACTGCGTATCTTTTCTGGATATTTGTTCGTTGATGTGAATTTTACAAACATTGCGTATGGCTCGGTTATTTAATTTAATTGAACAATCTGACGACAAGGTTGTACAGTATTTGCAGTTACCGAAATAAGTGTTGCGCAGTGCAGGTGACAATGAACAACAGGGAAACAAACTTTACGAAGCAGATCAACATATACAGTGTCGCGCAACCACACGCAACTTTTTTTTACCCAATGAACAGTATGTAGATCCCAATTTAACCGCGAATCTATTACAACACATAGGTATTTAGCACTCTATTGTGAGACCACCGCAAGAGAGGTTGAATGGAGAGGTTAAAGGTGAATTTTTAGAAAATAGTACGAATTTACTTTTTTTGTAATTAACAGTTGATGTACTTGCATTAACCCAATTTTGAATTTTTTCTAGTTCCAAGTTTAGTTTTAATTCCAGTTGTGAGATCAATAGAGTGGTGCCGGCATCGAACAGGCATTTAGTTGCTGCTGGCAAATCATTACTGTAGCTTAGAAAAAAGCATTGGTCCACCCAAACTTGGAACCTTGAAGGACACCACATTTTATAGTGTCCAGGTTGGAATTTTCTAGCGTGGACAATAGATTGTCTAGATATAGCTATATGGATGTTTTTAACGTCGATCCTCGGTATCTTTCGCTTCGTCTGTGATCGATTGCAATAAAAGGCTAAATTTGCATAGATAATTTTTATTTGGGAACCTCCATAAGAAAAAGTCTACTTATTTCAGCAAATTTTCAACTTTTTACTGTAGACGTGCTGCCAAATAGAAGTCGATGGAAGTGATACATTGGCGCTGTGGCAAATAAGGATGGCATTGACGGCCGTTAATAATTTGCCAGCACATGATGAGCGTTGTGAAGGGGCAGTCGAACTAATCAGAGCAATCGACGCTCGTCTTTCAAAAACCTTTGATGACCTCCACCAAGGTAAGCGTTATTGGTCGTGATTTGCAGTCACCTGATCGCTTTGGTCAAAAAGTTAGCCAAATGTGAAAACTTGTTCATGTTGACGTCCTGTCGCACCAAGTGATTCTCGCTAGAAGTATTGCAGGTTGACATGTCTTACTCGCCTCACAAGCTAATGTCTTGTTACTCACTGCTGTGTCAGCCACACAATCACTTGCGCGTCATTTGTGTGCACAGTGGTCACTCGTAACTAGCGATGAGGTCAATCAACTTTTTCCGATTGCATTTATGATGTACCTCAAATTTTGTCGTGGCAATTACTGTTTGGTTTGCTTAATTAAATCGCTGTTATTCGAATCATCAATTGCGTTTTCATTCCGACTTTTAGACATATCACCTGCATTGACTTAGTTTATATTTAGAAATCTAATTGAGTTTTTGATTAGACTCTGATGAGAACATGTTGGTTGCTTTCAACTTTTCTTAGCACCAGCAGAGCTTTTCAAAACACCATTGCATGCAATGAGCACAAGTGACCGAAAGATTTTGCAAAGCGATTTTGCGTAGTGCGAATAATATATGCAGAAATCGAGAACTTTTTCGCAGTGCAGTTAGATTGCCGTTAGAGAGACGGTTGCTCTTCCAGCATTATTAAGCACCATCTCGGTGTGTGCTTCCAGAAGCTGGCACCGCTTTACGAAATAAGCATCTATAAATAATGAGTATCCGCCTCTTTCGGTGAAAGACCTTTTTGCGTGTTTAAGCAAACAAGGCTTTTGTTGCTGTTCAACACGTTTCTTGTAACAATTACGAATTGACAGGCTTGCCAATGGGATTCCCTTGAAACTAGTAATACGAAGTTCATTTATATCATGTGCATGTGTGATGTTTAGACCCTGTAGCGCCATGTCTAAAATATTACAAAACTTACCATCAAAGCGGTCAGTGCAAGAAAAGGATTAGGGCCAACAAACATATTTTCAGGTCCTATTGCATGGCACTCAGCCTCCACTCGTGACGTTGTGCTGTTAGCATAAAATACTGGTTTTCATACCTGCTAAAAAGAAGGAAGTTAAGCTTTCACTTGCGCACCCGTCCATCAATGCCGAGCACGAGACTGGCAAGTGGCTGCAGGTACCGTTTTTACCTGACCGGGATTCCAACCCAGCCTGCCAGCTTCAGTGGTCTATCCCACTAAGCCGCTATTTGACAACGTTCATGTTTGGAAAATTAAGCATGACGCGATCCAAAACAATCCCTTGTACGCAAGCGATAGTCTTTTCATCTGCGACCACACGTGAAGCGTTGCTTCGGTGCTCGTAATTATTCTGTAGGCCAGATACATTTCTAAAGTAGCCTTTTGGAATGACAGACAGTGCAGAACGTATCGGATTTGCTGCAAAAGTCGCACTGCTTACTACAGTACTAGCAAAGTGCACGTGATCCAGAGTTGCAAGTCGGGCCGGGCTTAAGTTTGTCAAAGTCTTTCGGGCTTGCATCAAAATCTTCTTTCGCAACGACGGACACGTGCCGCCACCAGGGGCGTAACAAGGTTAGATGGCGCCCGGGGCAAGATGCAAGTTTGGCACCCCCACGTTCGAAACTGATTTTTTCGGAAGTAAATGTACTGTATTGAAGAAAGTACTTGTGACATTGTTGGGGCTTTTCGGCGTCCCCCGCAGTGATCTGGCGCCCCCGTAATGACTCGACGCCCGGGGAATTGCGCCCCCTTGTTACGCCCCTGGCCGCCAGTAATCGTTGAAGCAATCGAGGAATCGACTTGATTAAAATGATTAATTTGTGATTTATTTAGTCACAGTTAGTTTGCTACGCCACTAATACCCCTCAGTTGCGCCAAACTTCTAAATTAAGCTTCAAACGGGCATGTGATTGGGGATCAAGCTTCAAAATGAGGCCCGCTTAGAACTCTGACGTGATCACAGGCGGACCTCGGAGCACGTCCCGCGGAAGCCCTGCCCAAATTTCATAAAATTAAAATCAAGACGTTAGTGTTTTTCTTTCCGGGTAACGAAACGGTTTATCGAAAAGGCAACGTACCTACCAACTATACTGAGATGAAATGACAAATTAGTCGGATACTTGTGGCATAAAGCTGGGTGTCATTCTTGTCATGAATTGCAAGTGACGTCAGGGCAGTATAATTTTCAGAGTGCTTTATCTTGACCAGACTGGATTTGCTTTACCCAGATCACGGACTTAACATATCAGCGATTCTCGAAACGATCAACGAATCAACGTCGTTACATTCTGCTGCTTGCATTATTCGACGGCTTGCGTGCTATTTGGTATACAACAGATTAACCGAAGAGGCGGAAAATGCTAACCGCTCAAGGGAATCTCAGCTCCGCGCAGATAACAACATACGGTCAGTGTTGTTGCATCTGAAAAGACAGCATGCAAAGGGACCTGAATCCAATCAAGAAACTTGGAAATCTTTACAACACGGATGTTGATACATATTTCCGTTTGTGTTTATTATGTTACATGTTCGTCGCATGGCTAGCATGTGTTAATGCAGCAAGACGTGTAACGAAAAAAAGCAATAAAGTTTCTCAAAACAATTGCACCGGCCAGCTTGTAAAGTATTTCATTTGTACAACAGAGCAATTACATTACTTTTATGTTGTCACAATCTTATTCGATGTTCGCGCCGTGAGGCGGACTTGCATCTGTGTACTAGAATAGCTCTAGGAGTACTTTTACCAAGATGCCTGTGCCTTGGTAACGCAAGAGGTGGGCGAACAAAGTTTCTGTGCCATGCTTCCTGGAAGCGCCTAACATTCGAGGAACCGGTAAATATCCCACCTACTCAGATGATGGACAAGACACAAAACAAATAATAACTTCATTGGGGTTCTGGGAGGTATGAGACATGATTTCACCTTGAACCTTCCCGAAGTTACTTATGGCAACCTGTGTGGATTGCCTGCTTTCAAAAAATTCGTTCTCCAGCTTTGTTTGCGCACGACCGTCTAAGTACAGTGTCCAGAGGAAGCAGGAAGGTAGGTAGTATCACTGAGAGGATCTACAACTACGGTGCACAACGGTTAACTCAGCTACGATTTTTAGAAATAGCATGACGCTTATATTCGAAGTTGCCTCACGCATCGCATAGGCAGTCCCAGTGCTGTTTCTGTGATACTTCATTAAATCATAAATGACGTGCACAATAACAAACTGACGGACTTGACCCTGAACAACTGCTCCTAACTTCACACATTAGTTGTAAGATATGGTACGTAAAAGACGGAAATAGTGTGAAGGGAGAGCAAAGTGCATTTTAAAATTCTAATGAAATCTTCACTATGCTATTACCGACTTTGGCTTGCCAGGAATGATGGATGATAAACAAAAACCACTGAAATAAAAAAATCTTTCAGAAACTCTTTCAAATCTTTTTCACCCATGTCAGCGCCATTCACCCACGTGCGATAGTTCGGCTGGCTCAACAGTAGTAAGATTCAGGATGCGCTAGTTTTTTAGCCGCGGCTAATTTCATACAATTGTTTGAAAAGTAGAGATAATGAGACCTTGAATCACGGCCGACACGTCGCTTGTGGGCAACATTTACCGCTCGTGCAACCGATTGTTTCTATGTGTTCTGTGTTTTTCAAGCAGTGACGGTACATCCAGAGATTCACAACAAATACACCCAAAAAACTTGGAAACATTTCAATAATGATACATAAAGAATCTGCTAGACAGCTTAAATACCGATATAATAACGTTATCAACGCGCGTTACTTCAAGTCTAGGGTTCAGAAGAATGGATTAGTAGAAACCGGAGCTGGTTTTGAAGTAGCTGCCATAAATGGATTAGTGGCTGAAGACTGGGAGGCGTAAACATTATGTCCCGATTGAGCAGCAAAAGCAGGAGTTTGCTGGGTCATAAATGGGTTGCTCCCTGCTGTGGGTTGGGAGAATGGCACAGACTGTCCAGCACTTTGCATAAAAGGATTTGAAGGATTCTGTGTAGCTGTAGTTTGCGGATTATTTCCCATTAATCCGCTCATCCCCTGCGGCATTGACGTTTGCATTGCACCCCCATACATAGGTGAGTGCTGTGTGGTTCCATACACAACATTCTGTCCCATCCCAAACGCCGGTGCAGATCCAAAGCCAGACATTCCACTAGCAGTTGCATAGGCAGGTTGTTGCACATTACCAAAAACGTTCTGCTGAGGAGCACCAAAACTAGCAGTTGCAATGCCGAATGATGCAGTGTGTGGTTGTACACTGTGTGACATGTTTCCATAGCTCGATTGAGGCATTCCCAACTGAGAACTTGTGTGGCTCTTGCTAGCTGCTGGACTTCCAAAAACTGAACCCATTGATGTAAATTGGCTGTTGGCTGTGCTTGCAGTTGTAAGTGACGACCATCCGAAGTCAGATGAAGTTGACTGCGCACCTGAGCTGAACAAATCTGCAAGGTCTGCATATTTGTCTGCAGAAGCTGAGCTGGAAGGCGTGTTGCTGGCGGTTGGTACTGCCATGTTCATTGTGGAAGTGCTTCCAAAACTCGATGGGTTTTGCACGTTAGTTTGATGACCAGCAGTAAAATCACCAAACACATCCAAGCTTGTATTGGTTGCAGCAGAAGATGAAAACGCATTTCCAAAATCAGCAAAACCACTTTCAACTGTTGTTTTTGGTGTTGCAGGGACCAGGCTACCCGAGGAATTAAAGTCACCTAATATGTTGTCTATGGGCATACTGGATGTACTTTCCTTTGGTGCTTTTGTTTCCAGTTTAATAGGAGTATGGTTTTGCCCCAATAACGATGATAATGGCTTAATTTCATTGGCCTTTTTAGCAGCATCAACAAAACTATTAAGGGGTTTTTGAGCTTCTTCAGGTGGAACATACCACCTTTTCTGTTCATATTTCTGTTCCATAAAAGCTTTCAGCTTTGAGTGATCATTTCTTGACTCTGGTTTTGCTCTGCAACGGTCTTCATATTTACCAAGATAGATATTTTTGCAATATTCATTTCCTCTTGTCTCGATGAAAGCAATCTCAGATGAAGTAAACGTAGCCATGGAAACAGACTTCACTCTGTGAGGAGGATTCAGTCCTCGTAGTATGCCACCACATGATGTACAAACAAATGAACCTATAGTCACATCAACATAGGTTGGACCACGTTGCTCACATTCAAAGCACTTTTTGTTGCACTCAAGCTGCTGTATCTTCTTCAGCGTTTGTAAATGCTTTTCTTCTTGCTTCCTCCGTGCAGCCATAAATGTTTAGTAATAAAACACAAAGCTATAGAATCAACAGATCTACAATCAAATCACAAATCATTACTTTCTAGGATTTAGGTATGTTAAATGAGATAGACACAATCATAACTACAGGCTCATGCTAATATTTTTTTCAGTAATAGCTGAAAATTTTTTTGGAATGACCGAAAAAAATTAAATTAATTCGGTTAGAAATATAGACTAACGAAGTGTTGCGCTGAGTTTCAATACTGCTATGGTACAAATGAATATTTTTAATACCAACGGGGCTTAAATAATAACAGTACTTTGTAGCTGGGTTTCTTTTTTCACAGAGGCACTTTGGTCATTTGTTCCATAATAGTATTAAAACTTGGCACAACAGTATTCACCAGCCTAGTTTTTCAGTCATTATGACTGAAATGACTCAATTTTTTCGGTCATTTGAAAAAAATTTAGTCTATGACCAAAAATAAACCCAAGTTTGTAGGACCATAAAATTAATCATATTTATAATGATGTAAATCTGTGCTGCTCATTTTTTTGATCTGTACTATATCATGTTGGACATCTCTGTTGTACAGTTGAACTTTTCACAAATTCGTTGATCATGTGCTGCTTCCTACAGATAGATTCAAATAGATTTGAGTAAGATTTCAGCATTGACGATGTGTAGTATTACATGAAATCAATTTCTTATTGAAAATTTGCACATAAATTCCTTGCTTACTTCACATATGGAGAGTAGTTATTACAAAATGGATAAAATTAAGTAAAAATATTTCATTTAAGCCAACCTTACAGTTTCTTGTTTATGGTCTGACAGTCATGTGTGGTGGCTTTGTGCCATCAATATTTAACAGATAATTATGCTTGTTTTATTGCTCTTGATCACTTTCTTCATCTGCCAATGCTGATGAGCATGTTATCAAATATGATGCAATGTCTGTTCAGTTACTCACTAAACATTTACAGTGAGGCTTCAATTCCTTATTACCAATGAATCAGACAATTCACATAATATCACCACACTTGATTTCAATGTTAGGCATTCTGAACGGAGTTAAAGGCACAGAGTAACTAGTGAATAGCTCAAAAATGTTCTAGCTAATGTGGTGGCCTGAAGATGGCACCACATGTAAATAAATGGTCACTGGTAGATGGTGCCCATGAGTCACAAGTCACTGCGATAGTCACCACAAGCAAATTATCGTAATTCACTTATCGCTATATAATGATAGTGCAACCTAGTATCAGTAGAGTGATCTCGTCAAGTGAGCTCTATTGCTGCTGGTTGCTTTCCCGTTTAATGCCCCGAATTACCATCTTTCCTTTGTGTTTGCCTCGGTAGTTCAAGGCGATGCAGTCAACTGTAACACTAATTCATGGTATGGAAATAATTTTTTGGAGCTAATTGCTCACCATTAAAGCATTTGCAATGTACAGTAGAACTCGTCTAATTCGTCAATTCGCTTAATTTGTCACTTTTTCGTTGGTCCCAGCAGAAATCCTATCTTTTGTGTACATTTCTGTTCGTCTAATTCATCAATTTGCTTAATTCGTCACCTCTTTCTATCCCTTAGAAGCGTTTTGTTTGGCTAATACGTCATTTGCAGTTACGCTTTTGATGTCTAAGCAGCTAGAACGTGTGGGCATTCAAACTAATTAAGGATCTTTATGTGAGAATTGTTGCACCTCCCAATTTGTTTATCAAATTTATACACGAGGTGCGAAGCATGACCCGACTCCTCATTGAGAGAACGTGGGAAGTCTTTGCAGTTTGTTAAAGATTTTGAATGGAGGAGTCCAGATAGAGTAGAGGAATTAATTGTTGCATTCAACCATAACGTCATAGACTTGTATTTTACTGCAAATAAGAGCACAATGTGTAAGAGTTACTGTGATAAGGTATATGAGCTTCTGTGATAGAGTTTTCACCTGTTTGCATAATTCATCACTATTTTTTAATCCCCTTGGTGACGAATTCGGCTAATTCTACTGTAAAACATTGCTAAAATTAGCATTTAAGAGAAACACCACCAACTGTCAAATTCACCCAAAGAGCACTTCATCACAATCCTCAATTGGGGATGGTCTTGAAAAGAACAGCAGAATTCTTTGAGATCCCACTAAGTAAGCACAATGGATTCTATGACAAGCACTTGTGCAAGACTTTGCATGACTAATACTTTTTCATTATGGTGTGGCACCCCAATGACAGTGTTTCAAATAATCATCACATTTCAAGAGTAATGTAATCAACACTTCAATGTCTCAATTGGCAAAAAAAGATTTGTACAGATATTCTCCACTTCCAGAATTTCTGCACAAACCAATGAATGACTAAAACAGGTGGTCACTTTTCACTTCATTAGCAAACAGAGCCGCTCAAGATTGGCCAATGAACTCTGTTCTACTTACTGTCAGAATTGCCAAATATAGACAACTCCAGACAATTGTCCATGGGTTAATCGAGGAGTGGCAATTGCATATCACACGCCAATTATTTCAAACACAAGTGCCAATGCACCAAACCATCGGCTACTTTTTGTAATTATGTTATTTCAGTGTACAGACATTTTATCACACATCATTTCATCATGCACTAGTTATAGTTAATCACACAGACAATTAAACACCTTGACATTTAATCCCTAAGACTCTTTGTCACTAGACAGATCAAGACGCAAGTTGGTTCACAATACATTTCGAACTCGCTCATGACATAAATCCTGCCCCGATTTACTGCGTTGTACAATGTACAGAATAAGATTCAAGATGTGTATGATCACATGTTTAATGAAGTAATAAAATGGTTTTGGCTTCTGAGAGAATACTGCTAGATTTTGATTTGATAAAATGGTTTTGGCTTCTGAGAGAATACTGCTAGATTTTGAATGAAGTAATAAAATGGTTTTGGCTTCTGAGAGAATACTGCTAGATTTTGATTTAAGCTTCTGAGAGAATACTGCTAGATTTTGATTTAACAGCAATAAATGTTTTTACATCAGCATTTCCAAGTGCAACAGTTACAAGTTGCTATTTTCATTTGACACAAAGTGTTCTTCTTTCATACTAATTTTGTTAACTTTTATGGGAAAAAATTGGCATGAAAGAAGAACACAAAAAAAATAACACTTTGAGAGCCGGGGTACGATATATTCGTACTTTGATTTCGGCCTAAAACCAGCAATTTCAGTTGCCTTACCAACGCCCTAGCTCCTCCGCCGATTGCGCTAGAGAGCTGTTTAAAAAAATATATATTAAGGACATTGTGAAAGCCTCAAACTTTAATACTGTTTTATATGCTGATGATATCATCTTCATATATGCTGATGATATCATCTTCATATCTCAGAAAAAAACAAAATCTTAGAAAAAATAGTTAAAAGTAAGCTCAAAAAATTGATCACTGGGTTCATGCAAACAAACTATGCATTAATTATTCCAAAGCAATTTCATGCTCATGAATAACCAAAACAATATCACATTTCCAGCTTCTGTTAACCATCACTCAATACAAAAACAAAGTGAACAATTGACCTTTCTTTACATTACTGAGATTAGATTATTAAATTTATTACTGTAGCCTGCTATATGTAATATATATAGCATACTTCATTTTCATTAAAGATGGAATACTACGAGAAATATAAACATACATAAATGTACATCTATATATTAGGTATTCCACCATCACTAAATTGTGCTCTACAATAACACACAGTGTTTTTATGTTTGATACCCTAGCCTAGAATGAGCAAACGATTGAAGCTAAGTGGTGCAGCTTACCGCAGACTGAAAAACAACAGGAAAGAAATTTTAACGAAATATGCCAGATCCACAGATGCATATGTAAAGAAAGTAAAAAAATAGCAGATGACAAGAAAGGTGGTGAACGGGCAGAAAAAGCAAGACCCATACTCAAGAATCAAAAAATACCTATTCCGTTTCTGAATGTTTGATTCTGATGTTCATGATGTTTTAATATTCCTAAAGTGTTTGTGGTTAGCAAGTTATGACATAAAAGCCACAAATTAATTAATAATTACTTGATGCCCCAAGGGATTAGTTATATAAAGTCACACCTCGTTCATCCAGACTACTTTGTTTCATCAAATAATGACAGTATAGCGATTCATCAAATAATGTCAGTTTAGCAAGGTATCCAGATAATTGGAATCAAGAGTAAAAAGCGCAAAATTCAGAACAAATGCCAACAATGTAAACAAAGGTGTGACAATATGCAGTACAATATAACTCGCCTAAGTGGATGGCATGTTCGGAGGGGAACAGAATAAAACTGTAGGTTTAGACAAACTGTCAGCTAAGCAAATATGTAGATTGCATATGGAACACTCATAGTTTTTTTTGTTTCTTAGCACATCCGATCAATATATGTAAGCTAATATGCATTCAGAATGAGATTAAACGCAAAAAAGAACTGTACAAGAGACCAAACTGTATCTTGCAACTTCTGCCACTGCTACATTCATTGTGTGTAGTAAAAAAGTGACTTTCACACTTCCATTGTGATCTAATAAACAACTACATAAGCGTTGGCGCAATCCGGTTTAGCGTTTTTTTTATTGATCTGTCATATCCGTTCTTAAATTTCCGTGTCAGAGTCAGACAGTGAGGTTTCCAGATTAAAGGGGTTAAACACATTGGGAGAAATCCGTACCTACCAGTTTTGTGTCAAATAGCAGCGAGTCCAGTTTTTCTGAGTTAAATAAATGAGGTGTGACTGTAATTAGTTGTTTTTAAGTCCAACTTTTGAACCACAAACACGAGAAGGCCAATCAAGGGCTTGAAAGATGTGGATTTTCACCAATATTTTTTGAAAGAAACAAATTGCCCCTTGGGGTTGGAGCCCAGGACCTGATGATGTAAGGCAAAAAGCCTAAACCTACCCCTAATAAGACATCACCCACAAAAAAGCTCAAATCCAAAACTTACCAATTTTTTTAAATTGAAAGTACAAGACTTTCTGCATCTTCAGAGGGTTTGAGCAGCTCTCTCGCTCAATGAGCTGGCAAGTTATGGCCTTCATCCAAAATGGCTAAGGTTACATTTTGCAGGACTTGATTTTTTACCAAATTTTTATTTTTTTGGCCATAATTTTTTAACCAGGAACACAAAGCCAATCAAAGGCTCATATTATAGCCTAGTTTCCAATATACACTTGAGTCAAAAAATTGGCTCTTAGCATTGGCACTCAGGCCCCAGTGACCTCAGCCAAAAATGTGTAAACCTACCACATTGTGATGTTACCCACAAAAACCAAAACTTTCTAATTTTTTTAAGTCTAAACCAGCTATGTCTAACCCGCAGGCCACATACAGCCCAGTCAAAGGTTTTGTGCAGTCCAGTTTAGGTTTTCACTGTAGTAAGAGTATCCTATATACTGACAACTTATCCTTATTTTGATAATCTTGAATTTGACATTATTGCTGCAGGTGTTCTTCAGTGCCACTTTATCCCGTCTGTTACCACTGTGGTTAGGATTCAAACGTTTTCAGTATTATCTTAAGCTAAATTCAGTTTACCAAGATGGCAACATCAATGTGAGCCAGTCTATGTGTGGCCCTCATTAATGTGTCATTCAACAAGTGGCCCTGGTTAAGATACTGGCATAACTTTTGGGTCAGTAAGCCATTTGGATTGGACATAGCTGGTCTAAACTATAAGACTTTCCATATCTTTAGAGGATTTCATCAGCTCTCTAGCTCTATCAGTTGGCAAGTTATGACTAGACAAAGTCACTGGCACAATAGTGGCTTTGTGGTCTGTAAAGGGTTAAACAAATTACAACCAAACTTTTTTTGAAAACAAATTACACTTAACATTTAATATTTTTTTATTTAAATGGCCTCATTTTGATCATTGCGTGTTTCCTGTACTCATATGTGTTTGGCGACAACCATGTAAACAGAAGTATTGTTCAGTCAGAGATTTCTAGGACTTCTCAAAGCACTTTGAAATCCAGAAGTTCTACAAATCTCCATATTCAGCGTCAAGCTACCAGATATCAGCCATGTCAGGTAGCAAGCATGTGGGCAGAAATACAGTTAGGTGGTAAACTAGCATGGATAATCCTACAAAAAAGCTTGGCAAATTAGATATGCAATTAATCATATTCATCTGTATTGCAATTCAAACAGCTTGAGAAGTCTAGATTCCATGGTACCAGGAATCAGTATACCACATACCCACTTTTATGTGGTTCAAATTTCATATGTTCCACACCTGAAAATATTAATTTCATGTATGTTAAACATTTCTTGCAGATTCAAGTCAGCGCCAGGATTAAGAGTTTATTTAAAATGCAAGAATACATTCAAATAAATTGTAAGACTGTACTCAAAATGATTGCTGACATTTATATTTGAAAACTACCGTCTAATGTAACTTAAATAAACCTAAGCACATTTATTAGCATACAATGCATTAATTCCACATAGTTTCATTTTGGAATAATGTATTGACATGCAAGATTACAAGGCATTTCAAATGCGAAAACATGCCTTATTTTATTAAATTTGTAATGGCTCTGCTTAAACATGAGCAAATATGTAAAAACAAGCTAAATGCAAAAGCACTGTCTATCAAAAAGAATCTTTTCATAGCCAAGAATCAGACACTACCATTTTACCAGAGTATATATTTCACCTACTAGGCATCATCAACTCTTACTCAAATATAACCCATAATAAAATACAAGAGTTGGCAAAATGCTGTTATTGCCAGTGCAAGATAGGAATTCCTGAATGAACAGATTATTATCAACATAAATTTGCTGTGGGCTGCAAAAGTCTATTTCATTTCAATGTGGAGATTTCATTGAAGAATGGGAAAAATTCTGGAAGAACAATTACTTACTCGAGGTGAAGCTTTTGTGACATTTCTACAATTGATAAAGTCCTCACAGGCCGCATGTGGCCAGTATGTTGTGCAGGCCTGCTTTACAGTTTCATATTCAAGTCATCATAAGTATAAACCACTTTAGATTTTGTTCAGTGCAGAAATTGGTGTAAAATTAAATATCAAAACCATCCTCACAAAATTGGAAAACCAGTGGTTCAACATCTGTTTCAAGCTATAGTTAGTGCAATGTGCAAACATGACTCTATTGTCAATTCTCATGGTAAAGTTTAAAATATAGGTGTTGTCTATTTTGCACCAGTGGCAAAAAGCTCTGTTGGGACTATTTTGCCATTCAAACTGTATCCAGCATTGTCTACATATAACACTGAATTCATGACACTAGCAGCATGGTGAACCTAGTCAAGTGATTAGTGTCTATGCTTGCTGTGCAAGTGTTCATCGGCTCAGTTCTCACCATTACAGCTTTAGCTTTGCTAGTAGAAAGGACATATTTGATAAGAGTTATTTTTATGTACTTTTAAAAGACTCCTGTAAATACCACAAGATCACTAAGATTACTACGATCGGTAAGACCACTAAGATCGGTAAGATCACTCAGATCACTATGATTGCTAAGATCAGACATGAACATTAAATTGTACTGGATCCAATTTAATAGTGAAGAAAATGTAAAAGTGAATTGCAAGTCCAATTTCAATTCAAAAATATAAGCAAGTCACAGCTTTTTAACAACTATAACGATGCAGTTTATTTCCATGAATTTAGTCAATACAGTTCTGACCCTATATTCTTTTGAAAAATTTAACAGTGCAGATCCAATCTGAAAAAGCATTTTATATTGGATCCAGTACAACTTAATGTTCCTTTTTTATTTTAGTAATCTTGGCGGTCTTAGTAATCTTGGGAATCTCAGCAATCTTAGTAATCTTGGCAATCTTAGTGATCGTAGCGATCTTACAGATTTTGTGGTATCTACACTGCTGATGTTGTGGAGTATCTAAACCGAATCCAATTACCCGGTTTAAACTGGCATTTTGGATTCGGATACTTTAGGATTTGAATCCTTCTGGATTCGGTATTCCTAAATGCCCATCCCTACTTAGTACACTGGGAATAGCTAAAATCAGATCAAACTTGCACACAGGCCAATATGCTGGCAGTATTCCCTTTGACCACAGCCAGGGACAAGCACTGGTGGAACCACTGTCACTCCCCGGGATCACCAGACATAAACAAGTTTCTTTGCAAGGCCACCAAAAAGGGGCTGTGGACTTGCCACTGAGAACAGTAATTGTCAATAAGGTCATTGTATCTTCAGCATTTTGCAGCTGCAGCCTCTGTTGCTGCAATGCCTGCCTGAAAGCACTGTTTTTGTAGTGGCACTGATCAAAGGTGTACATAACTTTTGTGTCCCATACTAGGCTTTGACGTCTGTACCAGGGACCCAAAGTCAATCCATCAGGCCTCATTCCATCACCTGTCAAGCCAACAGGCTCCAAGGTGGAAGGGGGATTAATGACTTTTTGAGAATAGAGTTGATCTGAATGTCTGGGGAAGCAGCTTTTTAGAGCAAGAGAGTTCATGGAGCCCTAGCTTATCAACAATTTTACTACAGCAGTATTTTGTGCTTTCAAAAAATTTGGCACCAGTTTGGAGGACAATTGCAATACAGAGCTCATTAACGCTGTGCAGGTTTCCAACATTGGTAGTTGGGAAAGCTTCTGACCAGGCAGCAATGTGGCTCTTTATGCAGTGAGTAACCTAAATTTGTCCCAAGATTAGGAGTACTAAGCAGGGCATTGAGTCAAGGTAGTGTCTATTTTACCAACAAAGCTCTGCTGAGACTATTTTGTGCTTCAAACTATATCCAGCTTTGTCCACATATAACATTAAGTTCATGACAGTAGCAGCACAGGGAACATAGCAGAGTGGTTACTGTCTATGCCTGCTGTGCAAGTGTTCGTCAGTTCGTCCTATGGGAACACTTTCTGGTAAGAACTTCTGGGTTTAGGTTTAGGGTTCTCAACCTTTCTCTGAACATGCAGCCTTCAGCATTGACAGATGAGCATGCATCCCTAAAGTTTCTCATGACAAAAACGGTGAGTAAAAATAACAAAAATCCACTGAATTTTTAATATAACTTTTAGATTTTTGAAAGTTAATTTGTTGCGGCTGTACAATAAACGTACCTCTTGATATAGGAAAATGTAATGTAGCCCCAGGCATACATGTAAAGGGTTTAGTTTCAGGGTTAAGTTGAGGGTTGAAGTATATGCTAATCCAAGCATATCACTAAGTTTGTTTTGCTGTGACATTTTGGTCATTTGTCCCATAGTTGTATAAAAACTAGCCGTAACAGTGTTCATTTGCCTATAATTTCAGACATTCTGACCGAAATGACTTGAATTTTTTTGGTCATTTTGAAAACATTTTGGGGTATGACCAAAAAAACAGGGCCGTATCATCCTTGTTATATGACCAATTCAACCAAATTGAGTTCGCCTAAGGGCAAAATAACTCAAGCAGGGCTTTTGTCTCTGATGGCAAAATAGACACTGCCTTAAGTGAATCTCTGCAGGCAATGTTATCCCAGGCTGATTGTATTTTCTTTTGTAGTGGTGATGAATCGTGGTGTTTGGACCAGGCATAAGTTATGTTGTTTAGTTCTTTACTTTTCCCCAGTTTTATTTGCATCTTTCTTCATGGAGAAACAACATTATCTGTTGGCCATCAATCATTTTCATTATCAAATCTGCTCATCCTGAAAAACGTTTGGGTGCTCTGACCTAAATAGTTATGGTTTTAATCATGAGCTACTGTAAACTTAAACTTCTTTTTTAGACTGATTTTGATGTTTGTCCTTTTCTAAGCTCCTACAGCATACTACAGTACATTGATGCCACTATTATTATATAATGTATGTGTTGAACTGATTTTTTATTCAGGACTAAGGACGCATATACCTACATGAAATTGATTTCACATTTATTTTTTTAAATTTAATGATTGATTCCATGTTGTCAGCTTTACATAGACTAATTAATTGAACACAGGGGGAAATTCTAGTTCAACACCAAATCAGAAAATAATGTTAATAAACATGTTGGTATATGACATATTAACAACGAATATATGCATGAAAGATGTCGGAGGTGAGTGTTGAAAAAGTTATGCACAATCAAAATTTCACCTTGTGTAAGGTATTGTAGCCTACCTTCACTATTTGAGCTGCACGCATGAAAACTGTTGAGTCATTACATCAGGAGATGCCAAGTTTTGGCGTAGGGCTAAGGTTCGTGGTTAGGTTAAGGTTTTACGGTTAGGATTTGAGGATTAGGGTCATAGTGTTTTTATGATTATGGTTTGCACTTTTGTTACAGTTGGGATTTAACCTTTGAGCAATGCAGTGACCCAGCAGTTCTCACAAGCATTGCCGCAACCTTGTGGCTGTGCGTTGATGGCTTACATATGGTGACATTTTCACTGCGCGTAACTTCATAAGTACTCACTTCCGTTGGCTTTTGTGCACATGTTTGTTGTCAGTGCATCGCAATGAGTCCACCAACATGTATAGACTATTAATGTTATTTTTTTATTTTGTGTTCAACTAGAATTGGACCGAATACAGATATACATGTGCAAGTCTGAATCATCCTAAAGTTCTGTAAACGGAGCACGTTCGGCTGATTCCTTAAAAACTTATAGCACACAGCTTTTGTTTCCCTTAAACTCACAGTTAAAATTACAAAGTAGGCTGTTTAACACTTTGAGAGCCGGCGTACGATATATTCAAACTTTGACTTCGGCCTAAAAAACAGCAGTTGTCAGTTGCCTTACCAACGCCTTAGCTCCTCCGCCGATTGCAATAGAGAGCTGTTCGAGCGCTCAAATGGATCGGCCAGTCTAGTAGATTACACTCGAAAAAAATTTTTTGGTTGGGGGGTGTGGATCTTTTGTGACTGACGTCATAAGTGAAGTAGTTTTGGGGTCATTTTGGCTCATGTTGCCTGGCCTAGGGCCCAACCGCTAGGCCAAAGTGTTTCGCTAAACTTTTCATTGGGAACTAGGCTCGAGTCTGAGTCTTTTGAGCTTTTGATCAGCTTTCTAGCATTTCTGGTTCAAAAGTTATGAACTAAAATAAACAAATTAATTAATTATCTAGTTAGTCAAAAATTTTTACTGCTTTAGATCAAAACTTTTCAACCCGAAACCCCAGCAGGTCATCCAAAGTATCAAAAGACTCGGGTTGTAGCCTAGTTTCCAGTAAAAACTTCAGCAAAATACTACCACCTAACAGTTGGCGCCCAGGGCCAGGCAAAGTGGGCCAAGGTGGCCTAAAAGTGCTCCACTCATGATGTTACTCACAGACAACCTGAAAACTTGCCGCGTCTTTTGACGCTTCGACCAGGTCCATAACCTGTACAGGAGCGGAGATATTCCCGCACAAAGCCATTAGGCAGTTTTTTCCGAAAATCTCCGAAAGCAGCCGGACACCAAAATGTTAAACAGCTGCATCACAATTCGTACTAATGGTTAAAAAAATGTGCAGTTCAGGTCACAAGTCATAAGAAACCATACTATAAGTTAAGCACTAAGAATTTCATCATGAAACTTGTAGTTGTTGCAAACAAAATGGTGTAAGTACTATTGCGACAAGCAGACATCAGACTTACGAAAAGTGAGTCACACCTTGCATGATGCATAGCTGACATGAACAGGTTTAGGTTTTTCAAATCCAAGTCCAATTTGACAATTTCATTCAAAACCCAACCCAAATCAGATAAACTGACAGTTTCAAAATTCAAATCCCTGTTTGAAGTCAAAATTCTATAAATTGTGTTCTGCTAAAGGCAAAATTTTTCTGCTGAAAGCAAAATAAATTCATTAATTGTTTTGCCATTGTGTTTCCATTTGGAAATGGTTATGGAACCACCTCACATGACGCGGTTAGAATGAAATGCCAAGTTTGTCACTCATGTGGCACCAACATGGTATTACATTGTTGTACATAATAAACCAAGTGGATTGATTTAAATATGTATCGCTGTTATAGTGGAAAGTGTCAAATCATGAAATATCTGTTATGTATTACATCGTTAGGCTGTTGTTGTGCTCAGAAACTAGTCGCATCAAACCAGTGTATGAAGTTGTGGGGTGCCATATCTATAGACACAAAACAGATGCACTTCCGTTTCTCATGAATGCATTGACAAGTTCTTTTCCACAAAGCATGATTGCACGACCGGTTCGCAACCTGCTTAAAACTTGTGACACTATTGCGGTGCTGCAGCGGTCTATAGCTTTTGACGCATTTCCTCTTTGGCATTCACGAATGTTTTTGAATGTACAAAAATGGTGAATCCTTAATGTGACAAATTTAAAATGTTTTCTTCTGGTGGCTTGTCCTTGCCTGTAACACTTTTACTTCAATTTACCATATAACGGCTTTGCATATATTATATTTCATACCCAGAGCAAAAGAGTTTTACTAACTATTATACACTCTTCCCTTTACACTATAAGCAGCTTCGTCCTTGGGAGGTCTGCAGCCTAGATGACCCTTGGTCCTTCGCAGCCTCCAACTCCCTCATCTATTCTATACATCGATGTACTTGGAAGTCATTGCAGTTCTTCATTATAATAATTATGATGGCGACATTCATGCATATGTCTTAAAAACTTGTGTTTCATCAAAGTACAGTAAATGCATTAGCGCCATCAAGCATATACTCTATACTACTGCAGTGTATATATCCTCATCTTCTTTCATGTATTTATGTTGTTCTCTTTACTGCAATGCATATAGTCTAGCGTTTTGCGTGTGGGAGTGAAGACGTTAAACAATACACACACTTTCTTATGGCAGCATATCAGTAGCGTTTATGTCTGCTGAGCCAATGGTTTTCAGTTCGGGCTCTCACCTTCATTCACCTTGGTGACTTTCGTTTTATTAGTTAGTGCTTGCACGTTTCAATTCATGGGACTAGTTTTTCTCTATTTTTTTCAAAAGTTTGCAAATTTTAGGTTTAGGGGTTAGTATTTAAGGTTAATGTTTAAGGGAAGTGTTAGCGTTAGGGTTACAGTTAGGTTTTGGGTTTACCTTTTGGCAGTGTCTATTTTGCCGCCAAGATGGCAGCAGCAACAGGTTTGGCAGAAACAAAGCAAACACAAAGATAAACCCTAAAGCTAACCTTAATCCCTAATCCTAACCCTAAACGCTAATCCTAACCCCTAACGCTAAACCCTAAGCCTAACACTAACCCCTACAGAACGCTAACCAAAACGCAAACGCTGACCAAAGCTTATTAAGCCTAACACCTCAGGAAAAAGTTGGGAAAGGTTTTAAAAAAGTTAAATAAACAAAAGGGAAGTCGCCGAGGTGAGAGTTGAACCGTAAAGCAATGGCATACCAGACTTGAAGCATAACCACCACGCCACGAGCAGCACGCCGATTGCATGACAAACTGGCCTTTTTATTCGAATTGAGTCAAGCCACAAGACCGAGTGTGTGTTGGACTGGCGGCACAAGCTCTAGCCTATCTGTTGCCGCCAGAATATTGACGGCAAAATATACTATAGACACTACCTTACCTTTACGTTTAGCATGTTTCCACCAAGCCTACTGCACTCTTGTGGTTTGTACCGCCACATTACTGCCAGGTGGTGGTGGAATAAGCTTTCAAATATGAAGATCCACAGGTGGTTCTATAGTCACTGCCTTTCAGTTTCATATATGCTAATCAGCCTGAGTCACATGAAACAATAAACCATTACCATTACGGTTACCATTGATTGGATTGTTGCGGAACAGCTCTTTCATTGTAACGTTTCTGTTTATTAACTGATTCACATGATATGAAACAATCTTAACAAATCAGTCAATCAGTCCAAAGCAGTGTTTGCCTCATGAGGCGACACGATGAGGCAAAAACACTATCAAAAATTACTTCGGGTGCTATGTCTTCGGCTCATAGCACTGTGATAGTTGACATTTTGAAGACTTCAAGGCAAGCAGGGTTGGTCGGTAGAAATAAAAAACTGTCACCAAACTCACAGCCAAACTCAGCGAAAAGTCGGCAAACTTCTGGAAATGGTTGCATCTTTGCCAAAATATTAATTTTTTCACTGGAAATCAGTCGTTCAAACATCTTTTATCTTTCGCCTTGTATTTTACCACAAAGCGTATAGGTTTTCAAAATTTTGCAAATATTTTTAAATAATCAGTTTCAACATTTTGCAAACATATTTGATAAGAAGTGTTCAATACCATATGTCTACTTTCAAACTTTCATTTGATGTCATGAGTTTTCAACTCATCAGCAAGCTTAAAATATTAAATCTACATATGAATATGCAAGCAAATACGTGCAACCATGCAGGTCGTGCATTTCGCCAAACCAAAAAATTTGGAGATATTTGCTTTCAAAAAATCGCCAGAAATTCGCCAAATTGCAAAACCAGTATATTTGTAGCCAAACGCCTTCAAAATTCGCCAGATTTCCGCAATCTGGCGATAAATTCGCAAATATGGCAACCCTCAAGCAGAGATGAGCGTACTGTGAAATTTATCAGTCCGAGTACAGTCCTGATCAGATAAAATTGAATCCAATCCAGTCCTGACACAAAATTTTTGAAAATCATCAGTCCGATCCAGTCCTGTTCCGCCAATGTAAAATCATGCATTTTTATTTTGCCTCATGAGGCAAAAGAACTACTGGAGCTATTTTGCCTTTAGCCAAATACAATTGGTTGAAGGAAAAATACTTCCAGCAGTGCTTTTGCCTCATGAGGCAAAATGGACACAGCTTTTTGGCATTTCCAAAATTTAACAAGGCAGTGTATATCAGGCAGAGCTGGGCAGTAGCGAGCTACTAAAATAGCGAGCTACTGTAGCGAGATAATTTTCCAGTAGCATTACCGATAGCGCCGCTCTTTTTGAAAAAATAACGGATGCGGTAGCGAGCTATTACCATTTTACAGCTATTTTCTACTTTGACGTGAGTGGTGGTCAAAAGAAAAAGTTCTCAAGAGCTCTTCCGGCAGCACACGCTGATAGTAACTACTCTTCTTACTGTTTATCGCTGATTTTGGATGATTTGTTTGTGGTAAGCTAGCAGCATCAGGAAAGATTTAGATCAGGTTGCTTTTGACCTGGTCGATTGGTTCCACCTTAGTTCGGTAAAAACTCAGCATCAGCGACAAACTTAAACCAGTTGGGGCTTGAACCATTGGCTACTGCTACCGGTAAAGCTGCGTATGACTGAACTGAATGCTTGGAAAAATATTGCGCTGGGTTCGACATTTCGCTGCCTGTGCAACTACGGTTTTTGTTTTGAAGGATATGTCAGTATGACAGTTTCTGTAGCTTGCTTCGACTTCAGGATATTTGGCTGTATGCATAACTTGAAGCAAACTTATGATTTTGTCTTGAAAGCAGTGGCGTAGCCAAGGGGAAAGGGAAGACATCTGTTCCCGGGCGCAGCATTTTGAGGGCGTAAATTGAGGTTGGAATGTCACGTAACAATTACGAAATGTCAAATGTCAGCGGATGCAATTACGATTTACGAAAT
>Ga0210059_1003659_pt1 | contig 24691 bp, 15 predicted proteins | sample Ectturendosymbi2_FD_188042 | JGI IMG/M metagenome (GOLD analysis project Ga0210059, IMG submission 188042) | Ecteinascidia turbinata endosymbiont from Florida, USA - Sample 2 (SPAdes) (version 2) | ecosystem: Host-associated > Tunicates > Ascidians > Unclassified | place: Key West, Florida...
CTGACAACGCAACGAAATCCCAGTGTCTATTTTACTGGTGATTAAGGTCACAGTGCGTTTTTTTTTTAGTTGCCGCTTACTCATTCAAATCGAGTCGGTCTGTGGAATGCCGATTGTTGACAAGTCAACCAACACCAGCACGTGTTTGCGGGGAAAAGTCTTATTGCAAAAACATTTAGATCATGTGTCAGCAGTGGCGATTCCAGCACTCGGGATCAACCCGAGCCTTCGACTACGCTTTATAGTGTAGAACGCGAGCTTGCATGCTTTGCAATTTTGTGCTACTACCCACTTCACTGATTAAGGTTGTTAACTCTGGCTCTTTCCATTGGGCATTGTCAGTGTTCATATATTTTCGTTCCATGTTGGCTTTCCGCGTGCAATTTGCAGGTGATGTGAATAAAAAAATATCGTTTGCAACAACGGCTCTCTCGAATGTATTCGCTCGCTCTTTACTCGAGCTTATCCATTGGAGCCCGAGCTGCCCTCTGCAATTAAGTATTTTTTCAATTTAATTAATATCAGATTGAATGTTTTTTGAAGCAATGGGTTTGCATAGAACATTGGATTTGAATTCCAATCCAATAGACAGTACCCAATCCAGAATAATTCAAACGAACGATAAACTGTCTGGTAACTCGGGCCAATATGAATGAGCCCAAGACGTGGAGGGTTCACGGGGATTGTTCTGTGACGTGCGTTATGTAACAATGGACGAGCTCCCATGAGAACTCTCATTCATTGTTGCGTAGCCAACGTCACGGAGCAACGATAGTGCCAGCCAGCATGAGCAAATGGAAATTTCAGTGATACAAGCCCCTAACGGTTGCATTCACAAAGTGTAGGTTGCGTGATGAGCCCAAGGGACGCTGATGATCTGGAATGGCCCCTGAGTGAAGGTATGCAAGTTAGTGTGCTGCCGTCTCTCTGAATAGCCATGATCATCTCTTGTTGAAGCGTCAAGCTGCTTAAATTGCCAAGTGTGACGCTTACTCACGTTTGTGACACAAACATTCTCAATTGATGAGCAAAAGGTCTGCCCGGAGTCGGAGTCGTTAAAATTTTTTACGACTCCGACTCCTCAGGTTGAAAATCCTTCCGACTCCGACTCCTCGACTCCGACTCCACAGCCCTGCTAAAAGCCCATCAAAGACCTCCCATGGCTACGGGACTTTGTGGCAAAACTTCAGCTAGCTTTTAAATGTAACTGACTCGGAAAAGTACTTAGGTTACACGATATGTCAAGCTTGCAAGATATGTCAAACTTTCTGTTTGAGCATGATAGGGCCCAAAGTGGCACAACAGGTAGTGTCTATTCTGCTTCATGAGGCAATACCTGTGCTGGGATTATTTTGCCTTCATTTGAACACAATTGGTTGAAGTGGTCATGCGCAAGTGTGTAGTGCTAAAAAAAGAGGTGTGGGAATGCCATTCTCACACCAAATAAAGAGCAAGAGGGAGGCTACACCAAACAGTTCGAATAAAGTCAGCATTTGCCTGCAAGAACTTCTACCCTGGATCTTCCTGTTTCACTGCAGAGTTTTGACTAGCAGTGCGAATCTGTATGTTGCTAGCACATCTGTGAGATCGCAGCAATGTTTTAATGTAATCGTTTAGATCTCACATCTTCAAGTACCGTTACTAGTCTACAAAGGCATGGGAACGCTTTCTCACACCAAAAAAATGTATAGCAACGTCGTTCCCACACGTTCCCACTCCACTACACCCTGGTCATGTGACAAGTACAATATGCAGAGACAATTGGCTGGGATTGTAGAGTTTATGGTTAGGGTTTAGGATCATGGCTTATGGTCAAGGTGTAGGGTCAATTTTAAAGTTGAGGGGTTCTCGAGTTAGGGCTTCTAGAGTTAGTGTTTAGACTAAAGTTAGGGTTTAGCCTACAATTCACTTGATGCAAACAAGAAGCTGCTAACTGTTTGTCAGCCCTGAAACCATGACAACCATAAACCATTGCATGGGACTGAACTGTTACAGATGTCATGTTCAACTAAGCAAAATATGCGCTCCAAAATTGTCATATGACTACTTCAACCAATCGTGTTCAGTTGAAGGCAAGATAACTCCAGAAGTTATTTTGGAGTTATTTTGCCTCATGAGGCAAAATAGACAAAGCACAAAAATTTATGGTGTGCATCATAATACACTTTCGGATAGTTTTCGGATACGGATAGTATGATTTCAACCAAAACAGGAGTAGGATCGGATACGGATATAATTTTTCAAAAACAGGATAGGATCGGATAGTAAAACACCACTATCTAATCATCTCTGCTGGTTTGTGTCAGAGATGAGCGGACTGTCATATTTCGCAATCCAGATCCAGTCGTGAATTTTTAAAACTCAGTCCAAGTCCAACCACTGTCCAAAAAGTTTTTCAAATGCAAAGACCAAATCCAAATGAAGTGGAAAAAATTAAAAAATGCAGCCTTTTCATAACTAAAATGCTATATTTCTTTTCCATTTACTGAGTCCAAATCCGGGCGGGATCCTAAATTTTGAAGAGTTTTACAGCCCGGATCCAATCCAAATTCAACAAAATTAGCTATAGTCCGGATCCAGCCCAATCCAAGTCCAGTCCAATGCTCATGTCTGGTTTGTGTAGTAGAGCGTAGTGAAGGGGCGTAGTAGAGCGTAATCATTGTGTAGTAGAGCGTAGCAAAGGGGGCCTTTGGGCCATGGTCACCATATCTCCCCATTTTGCCAATTTTAGACAAAGGCCTTACTACGATTGCGTGAATATGGTCACGTCATCATCAAAACGCAAAAAATAATGTTTGGCTACAATCTGGCTCCTTTCATTACAATGTTTGGCTACTTCAGGTAAAAAAAATCTGGCAACTCTGAGGCAGCATCTTGCTGTTCTCAAACGTGTGAACAGCAAGGATGTTATTGCTAGAAGGACTTGCCATGCCGACTAAACAGTCCCCCTAGTAGCGACACTGTGTTTGATGCAGGCTCGGATTCGGTCTGCAAAATTTCAAGAAACTTTACATTAACACCGACTTCCATCTCTGCCGGAACCAAATGAAACAACATGTAGCTGCGTAAAATTAGCACTGGCGTAACAATTGGAAGGTACACATTCCTGTTTAAAAACTTTGCATTCTGTAGAGCATGTAGGGCTCACGCCCCTGGAAATTTATTGACGCTCCCCTCTGGGTGCGCGCTCCCCCATTTTTAACAACCACTGCTTTAGGCGCTTCCCACAGGACCACGTTGTTGGTGAGAACGTCTCCAACTCAATTTTATATCTGGCCCAAAACTGGATACAAGATGAAGATGTTTTTTTTAGTTCCTCAAAAAGGAAAGATTGATAGTTGTTTAGACACTACCTAGGCCTACCATGCTATATGCGAAACTGTGGTGCTTCATCGTGGTCAGTGGGTTACATGGATACAGTAACACTAACAGCACTGCTTTTAGTTTGTGGTCTATGTTGGTAAAAATTCATTTTTTCACTACTGTCATGCACACCAATATCATGGTTGCTCACTGCTGCATGGCTCTGTTTTTGCTTCATTACCTCCATTGTCACTCACTTTTATCACCTATGTGCATGTCTTGTTTCTTTATTCTGTATTTTTCTGATGTCTTCATCCATTTACTGCCCTCCATCATCTTTTATGTGAACAACTATTATCTTTGTTATCTGTTTTTGATGGGTTTATTCTGTGCTTATATTTTGTGTTATGCTTGTTTTCATGTTTCTTTTTTTTATTCTTTGGTGTGTTTGTAATGGTTGGTACCTGGATGTGCCTGTGCTGTTTTCTATGTGTTATTGTCATTTGACTGCTTGACTCAAAAATGATCATTACATTGTTTGTCATGTTTGTTCCATGGTTAATTAGTCTAAAACTTGCATGTTGACCTAATCAGCATTCTTTCCTATTGAATTGTGCTGGAGTAATGGACCGTATCCACAGTTATGAACAATTAAATTTTTTAAATATACGCTAAGTCAGTGCCTTTTATTTTGTAATGTTTTGCAACATACTTGTCTCATTTAACCGTTTTGTGCCAAATTATGTGTATTAAGGTGAATCATATCTAATATTTAAGTGTTAAATAGTAAGGCCATGCTAGTTCTTAGTCGGTCACACACGTAACAGCGTGAGTGAGTTGGCTATAGACTATTTAGGCTAGTCGTTGCATTCAGAGAGAAATGCCTCAGTTTTCATTATAATTTATGTGATGTATTGTTATTTTGTATTGATTTCAGGTTGTGTCTAGTAACTAGCCAATAAACTGCTCTGACAAACAAGTTCTTAAGTATGGATTGGTTAGAAAAAGGAGATAAAGACATGAAAACTAATGATGATGAAGGCATCCAAACATATTCAAGTGCTGAACAAGTACTGTGATTAAGAATTTATGTTATTGCATTTGTGATGTGGCTCCAGGCTAACTTAATTTATTTATTATTCAGCTATGTGTGCATGCACATAAGAAAAAGAAAAGCAATGATTGTCCACACTTGTTTATTATGAAGGCAGTGGCTACAGAACCATTGATAAATCTTTAAATTTCAAACCTTATTCAACCATCTCCTGTAATGTGACAGTAACGCATGATGACAATGCAGTAGGCTTGGTAGAAACATACTACTAAATGTAAAGGTAAACCCTAACCTTAGCCATGGGCGTCGGAATGATTTTTTTAGAGGGGGCCACTAGGGGAATTATAAACAATGTATGTAGGGGATAAATGTGGTGAAATTTATTTTCCCCCCTGGAAACAAAAAAACAAACTTTTTTTGCTGAAATTAAAAAAATCCAAGGGGGGCCAAGGCCGTCCTTGCCCCCCCTTCCGATGCCCACGACCCTAACCACAGTCCTAACCCCAGTGCTGACCTAATGAATGCTAGCATTAACCTAGCGCTAACCCCTGAACCTAACCCTTAAACTTAACCACTAAAGTTAACCTCTAAACCTAACCCATAAACTTAATCCCTAAATCTTACCCCTAAACCTAACCCCCAAGTAACACCTAAATCTAATCCCTAAATCTAACCCCTAAACCTAAAGTTTAAAAAGTTTTGAAAAAAGAAAAGAAAAACTACTTTAATGATTTGAAACTTGCAACCATTACCAAAACAAAAGCTGCCAAGGTGAGAGGCGAACTGATTAAGCATTGGCATGGCAGACTTGGAACCTACCCGTTATGTTACCAGATCGATGCCGGTTGAATGACAAACTGACCGCTTTATTCAAACAACATCATGCGAGGCGGCATGGTCGAATAAGTTTTGAAATAGGAAGATCCATGGGTAGTTCTATAGCCACTTCCTATTATAAAAGCTGTTTTCAAGCCACTGGAAGCATAGGGGCATAGTTATTCATTTGATCTCATTTGCAAACATAATCCTTAAATCAATGTGATTATAATATTTTTAAAAGTATTTATGCTCATGTTCACTATTTGATTCCATTCATGACACATAGACAAAAAGTTTTGGAATGAAATTGTTCGTGCTTATAAGCATCACTCTATAAACAAATTAATTTGTCATAGCATAAACCTGAGATCTGAAGCTCTTTAGGAGTTAACATAAGTGCAGAAGGGGGTCTTAAAGTTAACAATTTCCTTGTGCATATTGCCACAGGTCAACAACATTTTTTATAGGTAACAAGTGCATTAACACTTTGAGAGCTGGCGTACGATATATTCGTACTTCGATTTCGGCCTAAAAAACAGCAGTTTTGCCCTACCAATGCCGGTTGCCCTACCAATGCCCTAGCTCCTCCGCCGATTGCGCTAGAGAGCTGTTTAAGGGCTCAAACGGATCGGCCAGTCTAGTAGATTGCACTCAGAAAAAAATGTTTTTGGTTGGGGCTTGTGGATTTTTTGTGAGTGACGTCATAAGTGAAGTAGTTTTGGGGTCATTGTGGCTCATGTTGCCTGGCCTAGGGCCCAACCACTAGGCCAAAATGTTTCTCTAAAGTTTTCATTGGAAACTAGACTCAAGTCCGAGTCTTTTGAGCCTTTGATCGACTTTCTAGCGTTTCTGGTTCAAAAGTTATGATCTGAAATAAACAAATTAATTAATTATCTAATTAGGTAATTAGTCAAATATTTTTACCAACTTAGATCATAACTTTTGAACCCGAAATCCCAGAAGGTCATCCAAAGTATGAAAAGACTCGGATTGTAGCCTAGTTTCCAGTAAAAACTTCAGCGAAATACTACCACCTAATGGTTGGCGCCCAGGGCCAGGCAAAGTGGGCCAAGGTGGCCTAAAAGTTCTCCACTTATGACGTCACTCAGAAAAAACCCGCACCCCCATGCAAAAAATTTTTTTTCGAGTGCAGACTAGAAGACTTGCCACGTCTTCTGACGCTTCGACCAGGTCCGTAACCCGAACAAGAGCGGAGATATTCCCATGCAAAGCCACTTGCGTTTAGGTGTTTTTTTTCGAAAATCCCCGAAAGCAGCCGGATGCCGAAGTGTTAACAAGATTAATTGAATTCACTAATTTGAAAGTGACATTTCTTTACGATATCAGTTTTCATGATGTTGTCTTTAATTCATTTTCCTTAACAAAGCAAATAAAATTTTAAAAAGAACAACTCCTTTTAGATGTGAAGTGCAAGCGAATCATCCTGCCTAAAATGTTGTAACAATACTAACTTTTCTGTAATTTTTTATTGAAGTCTGGATGGTTTAGCAAAACAAGTTTTGGCGAATAACCAAATGTTGTCCTATTCTGTAAAAGAACCCCTATTCCGAAAAAAATGTTTTTTGTTTGATTTCATGATGCACCCCAAGTGCAAGTGGTGTCCCTTTATCACTGGTCAAGCCATTGTGTTATGAACTTACGAAAGGAAATCACTGTTACTGGAGATGCCATCAAGCAATTGTAAGCAGTAACAATCATGTTATTGTTTTAATTCTATTTACGTTTCATTGAATCCATAGGAAAATGATTTTATAAAAGTTGAATGTAACAAAAGTGAAATTCATTTCATTGTTTTTGATTACATCTTTCAACTCTGAACAGTGGTCACCCAGTCGTAATGCTGCATCTTCAAACACCAAATAACTGGGCTGATTATATTGCATTGTTATTCTGCAGTTGATAACTTGCTTAAATTTTGTTATGGTGCATTACCAGGAGCATTCCATCTACAGCACATGTTTTTGTGACAAAAGTGTGGCATACTTATAAGCATATTATTTCATATTTAGACATATATTTGTTTAACATGAGTGCTGCTTAATGACCTATGCCAGGGGTGGGCAAATAGCGGCCCGCAGGCCAAATGTGGCCCGCCATAGCGTTTTCAGTGGCCCGCGGAAGCATTCATGAAAATCTTCTAATCTGAAATATCCTCCAACTTAACACAGCAAATGTTAGTGCTGAGCCTAACTTGAACCGAGATTTGTTTCTATTTCCATACGTTTTGGCCCTCCGCTCATTGCGGCCTTCTGAAAGTGGCTCCCAAGTCAAATTAATTGCCCACCCCTGACCTATGCTATTAGTTGTTATGTTTTGGATCATGAAGCAGTTATACCTAAGAGTATGAAAATCAGATGATTACCACAAAACTTGACCACATTGCAGTTAGTACTCCATATCTAGTGTTTAGTGTTTGTTTGCAATTTTAAAAGAAAACACAAATTGCTTGGTTTTTGTGGAATTCCATCTTCACAAATGAAAACCAGAAAACAATTAGGAGTGAAATTAAGATATAAACATGTAATAGGAGAACTTTTTTCTTTGCAGTAAGGCAATGAATCATATATATATGCATTTGAATGACATGAGAACATTCAATAATTAGATTATAACAACATGCACCATGCTGGCAATCTTGTTGAAATATCACATGTGTATTTATAATTTTTTATTGTGAATTTTTTCAGGATGGAGTTGAGCATAGTGTTATGAAGAAATTCAAGGATTTTGAGGAATTCAGTGATGTGGAACCAGAGTAAAATAATGCAGTATTTTGTTTGAACTATGGAAATATTGTTATGGATGTATTCAGACTGTAGTAACAGTAGATAAATGTTTTGTTGAATTTTTAATAAGGCATTTGTTTGTTTTGGAAACCTAATTGATGGCCATGTATTTGATTGTCTAGATGTCTATCTTTGGGTTAAACATCAAAGTTCTGGTTTTATGAATAAAGTTGTTGGTGCATAAAACCAAATGCTCAGCTGAACATCAACATCTAGCATGTTCTTGGTAAGATAAGAGCCAGATCATGCTTGGTTATTATAGTTTTGCATTAGGTTTCAAGAAAAAATAAGTGCTATAGTTATATCACACATGCTTTTAGATCACTGACATGTAAATTTTACTAAATTTTGGTATTTCCAACCTGAAAACAATTAAAAATTGGCACAACTTCGAGAATTTACCTCCTGTAAATTTTTCCAACTTATTTGCCAAAATGATTGTATTTTCTCAATCTGTTCATATATTGAATGACATCAGGTGCAATTGATTTATGATGATGTAAGATGCTACCTCACATTGAATTAGTTATGAACTGAAACTTCTTGATTGGCATCTACTAACTCTGGGCATGTTGTAGTCAAACAAAGTGTGATATTGTAACTGATAATAGAAAGGGTGTAATTGTAGTTAGTAAACTTCATTGCTTATAACATGTTGTAGTTGCAGCTGACCAAATTTAGCTACTAGGTCTTGGCCAATTTGAGGATGACTTTAGTATGCATTGACAACTATGTTGAATTAGTTTTGCATCTTTCAGATTTCAAACAGAATATTTGCAGAAATTTAGGAATATGTCTAAGATGTTAGTGTCTGTTTGTTTGATGAGCATATATATGCACAACTTGTTTAATACTATAAATTCAATTCCTGGCTCTTGCAAATTTATGTAACAACATGCCTGTTTGACAACATGCATTTTTGCTGTCATGTGGTGGTGTTGTGTTGTAATCTGAAGAATGACAATTTTGTAGAGTTCTTCAGAATGGTCAGTTCAACACTATTTAACTTTGCAGAGTGCTTTTGTCCAAATGCCAGCATGTTCCTTATCTCCTAAAAGGTTTGGAGCGACTGAGCCAGTCTTATGAGGTTAGTATGTTTTATGAGGTAACCACTCCATTTCAATGTAGGTTGGAGGCAATGGATTCTTAAACTCTTAATCTTGTCAAAACCTTATCACAGAGGTATGTCATCATGGAAAGTATTAAAATATAAACTCAACCTTCAGATTGGGCAGTGGCAGCAGTACCCACATCTATGCTTACCTGTTGCTCAAGATCAGTGGTTCTTCTTACCCTTTCTCTACCGCATATCCCTTAAGTAATTGTTTTTCATTTCAACCCCTGACATTTAAATAAGGTGTAAAAACAAATGTACTTACTGGTAAATTTGTTGATCAAACTTTCCGTGTTGTAGAGCACGTAAGAGCTTACAACCCCTGCCCCTGGGGAGGCAAGCACCCCAGTTAAGAACCTCTGCTCAAAATGTTTCCCCATATGGTATTGGTAAACCAAGGTCTACTGGCATCATGATGCTGTCAAACATAGACAGTGAAGGTAATTATAATGTAGGAAAAACCTATGGTTCAAAAGGCCTTTACTTGAGGGCTGGGGTTTGGGAAGGTTTGGTCAATGGTTTTCACATCGCAAACGCACCCCTGCTAATCTGCAGTCTTGTAACTATCTTGAGAAAGCTGTGCGACAAACAGACCTGCCTGACTTGCTATCTCTGAGATGCCAGCATGCAGTGAGGACAAAGCCTCTTTAATCAGAGGTGAAACACAACATGGCATAACTACTGTATGTACACCACAACACTGTCTCAAACACAGCACACAGAGTAAAACACAGACGTCGAAAAGGGACAAAGCACCAGGGAAATCTTCAAACATAGGAAAACTGTTAAAAACAGACAAAGCCAGTGGAAACCGTTACCAAAACTATGCCTTCTCCAGCCCTTTGCAACTAACTTTGAAAAACTAGTGCACTTCAGCTACACCCAGTTCTCCCAACCAGGAAGTACAAAATGGCCACAAGTGGGCCTACGGGGTAAAGCGAGCTATAGCCGTGTGCAAGTTTGCAACACATAATAAACCAAAGTTTCCAATGTTAGCTTTTGCTCAACTGTGTTGTGTAAAACTGAGTTTAGCGGTGGTCTAATTATAATGTGGCCGCCATGTTTTTTTGTAGAAATTAACCTATTATGCAGAAAAACTTTGTGACATAAAATCTGCACATTCACTTTGTTTTGAAGCTTGTCCTGAAAGGCAGAAAAGTGATTTCCTGTGTAATTTTTGCCAATACTGAGGCATAATTAGTTGTTTTTATTATTTCTTTTTGTTGTTTTCATCACTTTTTTCTTTCAATTGAAAGCTCCTTAAACTTTTGTTTTGCTTGTTGTTTCTCTGGGTGTTCATACAGTTTTCAGTAGAAATGCTTTTCTGTCTCACATTCTCCTGCTGTTGTCCAATTTTTGTTGAGTAATAAAATTGATAACTGTACTATTTGCTAGCAATTGAGTTTGGTGGTGGTAAAGTTTAGCAGAGGGCATACGCTTGAAGTTGGTAACATGTTAGCTGTACGTTACAGTGCTTGGATGCAAGCCGGCCATGGATTTGCTATTGGATTGTTCACAGTCTCAAATTATTGAATGAACCTATTGACGATGACATGATTTCAAGGTAAATTGCAGTGGTTTTTCTCTGTTGTTCTAGAGGTGGTTGGTTTAAGTTTGTCAGGCCAGGCTTGAAAATTATTATGGCAAGCATCTAAGTCAAGACACAATCAATTCGCATACGTTGATCACAAGGCAACATGTGAACCATGTTACTCCTTTAAATTGTGTACTTTTTTGTGGAGATACATGTCAGGATTGGTGATTTCGATTGTTCTGGTGGTGTTTTGTTAGGCGAAATTTCCTCTGGGTACTTATAAGTAACACAAAAACGTGATTTTCTACTACAGTAATACCCTGCAATCAAGCAATGTTTTTGAAAATGGTGTACTGTTTATTTGTAGTTATGATAAGAACAATATTGTCATAGTGCTGATATGACCTAGTCAGCATGCTTTTGGTTGTATTTTCATGTTTACTTTACCTGTGTTTGCATCAATTGTATAGTCGTGCTGGTACTCTTTTATAAACAAATGTCAGAGTACTGAATTTTTTTCATATTTTTAAACCACTAACACTTGATGACATTGCTGTGAATAGTTTAGCACATTATTGATTTGCCTTACGATCTATTTTATACCTAGCTCGCTATTAGGTTCACAAATTTATACCTTTGCATTGACCAGTTAAACTAAAAAAATGCATGCAACTGTTGCGTTTTAACGTTTGCAATGTGAACAATTGACCAGTGCACTCCTCTCATTGCACTGCCAGGGTTTCCAAATTTCTTGGAAAGTGCCAAAGTCCGACCGGAGGCTTCGGTGGTGGACCTGGGCAGCTGGCTCATCTTGCGCCGACGTACGCCGCAGTGAATTGTTTGGCTTCGTTGGAAACCGAAGAAGCGTACAGTGTTATTGACAGGTGCCTTCTGATGCTGCTTTTTCGAAATTTCCGTGTTCATCGGCACATACCATTCGATTAAACGGCTCAGGGTGGTTACTTTGTGTAGACCTGCTTTGGGGAGACCCACAAATGCTTGTGATGTAAGACATTTTATTTTGTACTGCCGAAGAACAGTGCAAATTGGTTCGTGTTAAAAGTTTAAAATTGTGCTTCTTTATTTTTTTAGCAATTCGAAAAAGTTTATGAATTAGTTACGTTTTGCCTTTCGTTGGGCTAAGTGGTTAGGTATTCGTTCAACAACTAAATAAGTTTTATCATTTTTTAATACAACAATCCTTTGGTAGTTTGAACTTTTTTATTTTGTTTTGTGGCTTGTGGATTAATTTTTTGTAATACGTTGATATTTTGTGACGATTGTTATGAGTGATGAAGTTTTTTCGGTGACTTTTTTGACCTGACGTAATTTTGCTGAGAAATCTCAAACTTACCAACCTCACTGTGGAAAATGTCCAATGAACGAAAGTGCAAACATTTCTCATTCATTTTTTAAAAAGACCGCGTCAGTTGCTTTGCATTTGATAAGCGTATCTAAGAACGACTGAAGTGATTCCGCAGCAAGATCACTACAAAAACCGTATCTGACTGGTTGAAAAAAAACAGATAAATTTAACTGAAAAATTTTTGATGTGGTGAATTGCTACAAGCACATTCGTTTTAATGGTCCGCTAGAAATTAGAATGCGGGTAAGAACTGAAGTCTGCAGGTTAAGAATTGAAGCCATGTCCTTTTGTTCAGCTGTGATTTTTAGGAGCTTTCCAGGTCACGCTTCTTTTTTCTTGTAGCTGTCCAAAAAGTGTCTTGACAATTAGCAGCAGTTTTTTCTCGGAAAAAATCTACATCGGGTGTTTTCTCTGCTTAAGTCAATATCTCAGAGCTAGTTGGTCGTACTGTCGATACATGATACAAACCGCACACTGACTTTTCTCGATCATAGCTATCAACTGTAGTCGGTCATATCGCGTATCTCTCACTTACTAGCAATTTCAAGAAAAAGTTCATATTATTCTTGTCAGCAAGCACAATTTTGATCTGTAGAAACGTTGACTTACTTTATCCATTCTTCTCCGCATAAGAGCTCTGGTGACTCAAATCTGCCTAAAGTAACTAGCAATGCAACGTGGCGTACTTTCAAGCTTCTCTCTCTGTTTCCAAGAATTTCGTGGTTTCCTCCCCACTGCTCGCATGCGTTGCCTCAGTGTACCAAGCTCTAGGTGGTCTGCCCTCTTCCTCGGCCCACTTCTTGATGAGCTCCAGCAAGCTGGGCTGTCAGACCAACAGGGTCACAACCAGCTGATATTTTCTGGGGAGGGAAATGATTGTAACTTGTTGTTGTGCTATTTCGGGGAGCAATGATCATAACTTATTGTTGTACCTAGCAACCAAAGTGATCTTTGAAAATTTCGGGGGGATCGCCCGGTTGAGGGCCTACAGGCCAATATTTTATGCTGGACGATGTCTAAGCAAGCTGCCACCACCACCATCAGCAGCAGCATGCCTTCTAAAAGGAACAAGCTTCTCGAGTTCCTGTGGAAGATGCGACAGGACGACGGGAGCTTCACGATGCACGAAGGCGGGGAAGCGGACACGCGCAGCGTGTATTGCGCCGCGTCGGTGGCGGCGCTCACCGGGCTGCTGGACGAGGACGTGGAACTGTTTGACAACTCAGTGGGGTGGCTAGTAAGGTATTGTTTGACTCAATGTTGACTTTCGTGTTGAAGTAAAATTTGCAAGCGGTAAAAGTTAACTGCGAATTGGTAGATAACAAATTGCGTGGCCACAACAGGTGGGATAATCTGTCAGTTGATGAAGAAGCTGGAATTACGCAGTTTGCATTTTCTGTTTTTACGTATGAATGCAAACGGCAAGATGTAGTCCAAGCTGCGCATTTGAAATAAGCTGAACGCAACCTAACCATCTATTATCGCCACACAGCCGTACGCTTTTCTGGAACTGCGCAGTTCGACTGTCTACGTTTTCTAATGATTTTACCATCACTTAATTCCTTCCTATTGATGTTTTAGACTGAAATTGAGATATAGTCTCTCCACTGGTGTAGTGGGCGGAGGTGCAAGGGGTGCAAACGCACCCCTAAAAGTTTTGATTTGGTGAAAATCCGGGCAAAATCCCATAAAACCTGGGCAAAATCCTCTAAAATCCGGGCAAAATCTCTGAGAACCGTGTAAGACTCCCTGAAAATCTGAGTAAAAATGACGCCCAACACGCTTTGATTTGAAAATAATGGCGCCCGAATTGACATGAAGATCTTTTTGGGAGGACACTTTTTTGAAGTATTTTTCGGGCAAGTTTGGGAGAATCTGGGCAAACTTCCTTCGCACCCCCAAAATTTTGCCTGCTCCTACACCTATGAGTCTCTCTAACCATCTGTGAAGGAGGTCTCCGGTTCGCGAACATTTTTTCGTCTCGCGCCGTGAACAGCGACTTTATCTCCATAACATTTCTGTATTTTGTTGAGAGAGAGAGCTGTTGCTGTAAAGGTAAAAAACCTTACGGGGAAATCCCCTGGGATGCTCACAACGAACCGCACGCTTGCGCGCAGGTGCCAGACGTACGAAGGGGGCATGGGGGGATGTCCCGGGGCCGAAGCACACGGCGGGTACACGTTTTGTGGATACGCGGCACTGGCCATCTTGGGCCATTGTAAACTTGTGGACACCGACAGGCTGCTTCGATGGGTGGTCAACAAGCAAATGAAACTGGAAGGTGGGTTTCAGGTGAGAATGTAGGAACCAGGTCGGAATGGCCGTTTTGCATCGGCCTTGGTGGTTTTTGTTGTCGTCATTATCGCTTTTGTTAGTATGGAAGTATGGAAAAATAAAATAACTTTTCAGACTTGATATTTTGGCATGTATTTTCATAATGTTTTATTCAAAATTGATAATTTTACTTTCATTGTGTAACTATTATAGTGCCTGTGTTTGACCTGGGTATGCAATTCGGAAAAGTTAAGTCTGGAAATTTGTATTCAAAATCGCGTAGGAACCCTGAAACACTTCTGGCCATGGCAATCCATTACAATGGCTATTGATCGCTGCATGATATGAAGAGATAAATGCGCCGATGCAGCGACTTTTAAACGATGAATATCGAGCTAGTCAATGGCAAAAAATGACCTTCACTGACGGCAGCTGATAGACTAAAATTGGTTCAGCTCCAGCTGTCCTTCAGAGGTTTCGAGTAGCCAGTCTATTGTAGCAATATTGAAATTACGTGATTGAAGGGTCTTTTTAATATGGTACTGGTATTCATGGGCGTCGGAAGGGGGGTGCAAGGGGGCTTCTTCTGGATTTTGAAATTTGATATTATCCTGTTTACTTTTCAGTATAAAATTGTTTTGCTCTTAGTTTCAGAGTTGATAAAATGAAATTTCACCACTGTTGCCCTTCCTGGAAAAAAGTCCTATGGCCATCCTTTGGAAAAGCCACTATTGCCCCCCCCTGGAAAGATCCTTCTGACGCCCATGGTGATTTATGCGAGAAAAACTCCAGCACCATGTCTGCAGCCAAAACTTTGCTGTCTAAGGTTTTTGCGCCTGATAAAGAAAATGAGAAGCTTGATTGAAATTGGCTGCTTTAAGACTTGCAGTTCACGAAGTCTTCTGCGAAAAACTGCAGGATCTAGTAGGAATTGATGAAAAAAACGGTGTTCGCGTTTAGGGCCGAACGAATAAGCTCGTGGACGCATGCTACTCTTTCTGGCAAGGAGGTCTGCTCCCATTGATCCAGAATACCCTTGAGGCCGAAGGAGGGTCCGATGCGTCCGTCGCTGAAGACCAGGTATGGAAAAACTGCTCGATGCTCGTTCTTTTTATAAGCATCAGTTTTGTCGGTGTCAGTCGCACCTCAGTGGTTGGCATTTCATCGTCTATGCACACCACCGATGCAATGTGTGTTTGATCCACACTGCTGAGCTGGTAGATGTTGGAATTTTTTTGCGTGATCCTGATGGTTAAATAGTCTGCGTAAATATTCATGCTTTTGGTGCAGGCAGGCGTTTCTTGTCCGCTAGCAGTCGGGAGCCCCTGGTACGCACACTGACCCCAGCTCAAGAATGATTTGTCGTTGCGTCGCATAACCTCCGAAATACCCCTTTATGATGCCACTGGCCGCCTCAAGGAGCCTAGCCCGTGTTACAAGTTGTGTTGTTCGTGGTGGTTACGACTTGTTTTAAATCAGGATTCCTTTTGACCATTTCTTGTTTCTGTCTTTGATGTTCACGTTTCCAGGACATTTTACAGTCAATGCGCATAAAGTCTCGTTTGAAACTGACCTGTTCAGGTTTTTAGCACCTACAGTTTTTTTGTTCATTGGTGAAATTTATTTTGAAATGATCGAAAAAAATTAAGTCAATTCGGTCATAATGCCTTTTTCATTCATACAAAAATGTCCTGAAACGGAAAAGTGGCACAGATTTTTAAGCTATTGCGGACAAATGACCCAAATGTCTCAGCGAAAAAAGATGAGTTCAGCACTTACAGCGGCACACTTTCGGACTACCCTTTTTGAAATAAGTAATACAGTTCCTCATTCGAAGTTCATTGTAAATCAGTAGCAGTACTTCATGAAGTACACCAAAAGGAATAGGCACCGTTCGTAAAAATTTAATGGAAATATGCTTTAACCCGCTGGAGAAACAGGCAGATGTTATAAAAATGTGGAAACATATGGTGCAACCAGCGCAATACATGAGATCTACATGCCTGATTAGAGCGTCGATAATTGAACATGTTTCAAGGAGACAGTAGACCAGCCCGTGGTCTAGTGGTAAGTGCGTCCGCTTCGGTGCTGGTGGGTCGATCGAGAGTTCGACTCTGGGCCGGGTCTTACCAAGACCTTGTAAATTGATGCTGCAGTCTTCTAACCAGGCGCACGGTGTGCGGCAGAGCTGCAGGGAACACACACAGAACACAAAAACAAACCGAGTGAAACGAAAGCAGAATTTGTACACACTCAGTCGTGGCGCTACAAGACCGTTTCAGTTATAAAGCGCCAACTACAAACCACCATATCAATAAAAAAGGAGACAGCAAAATCCCAGCCTGTACATTGTCGTGCGGAATGGTCTGGAAAGAGAATGCGTTTTAAGCACTTTTCTCGGTCGCACGTCATCAAGTTACGCATCACTGGTTTGAAAATGTGTCCTATTGTTTATACGCCACAAGCTCAACTGCACCAGCTGCCAAAATGGTACGCTTTGCGGACGTTTAGAAAATACAATCATTTAACCCAAAAACCCACTGACAAGTCTTAACATTGCGCTCAGTTGAAATGCATTTGAACCATGCAATTTGTTTTGCATCTGACCAGGCCTGAATACACCCTGAGATCGCCAAGGCACTGTCTTCAGTTAACTGTAAATAGCAACTTTCATAATCAGTATGTTATGTCCCACGAACGTGAGACCACCAGTAAATCTTACTCTATCCACTATTTGTATCTTTTAACGACAATACTAAGCCAAGCTTTTACCGTTTCAGTTTCCAGACTTGTCTTGAATGCGTCTGAACTGGGTAATTGCTATTGACTGACAGTTGCAACTTCGCGTTCAGCTCATCGCCGAGCGCAACGTGAAGCGATGATTCACGTCAAGTCGAAAAATGCGCTTGTTTTTTCGTGTTACAGGAGAGCTGGCTTTACGACCAGCAAGCTCTGCAAGCCTACGTGTTGATATGTTGCCAGAGTTCGTTTGGAGGAATGGTCGACAAGCCTGGAAAGTAAGATTTATATTTGTTGTTTTTTTAAATCAAAGCAAGCATTGTGCAGCAGCTGTTACGCTACGCTTTCCCTCTTTTAGCAATAATTTGATATTCGTTGCATGCTTGGAGCGCTTGTTAAATGCGACTCGCTCTCTGTTTCACCACACGTTTTCGAAAACTTTCCAACATCTGTGGTTTGACCAGTTTGGGGCGCCCAGTTGACTGTAAAACTCCCGACTTCTGCAATCAAATGTACCTCAGCCATAACCTACGTTAACAAGCTGTTTTGTTGAAGGGTTTCGCAGGGTCATCTTAACAGCAACATGAGCTCCCGGGCAAACTACTGCGCTGGGGCTTCTGCGACGAATAAAGCACATTAATATTGTTACGGTAAGCCGCTTAACGTGCAGATTAGCATGGGACTCCAGGGCAAGTGCCCATTGAAGCCACATACTAAGACGACTGTATTTGTTCAAACCTACAGATCCATTTAATTGAAACGTAGGTATTTTCAAGCGTTATATTAGATTGCGAGTACTTGCCGAAGTAAAAAGTCAAGTGTATAGCAATACGTAATATGTAGAAAACGAGGTTATTCCATGATAAAACATAGTGCAATAGAAATCTGGTCAAGAATTCCTTTAGAAATAAAAAAATAAAACGTGTTTGGCACTTTTTTTCGGGGGAGTATAAAAAAAAAGAAATATGTATAATTCGGATGATAGAAGTATACTCTGTGTTCTTGTTGATTGGTGTACATAAACCAAGTGGTTTGATTTAATTACGTAACGTTGTTACAGTGGAAACTGTCAAATAATGAAGTATCTCCGTTAAATATCACATCGTTTAGTTGTTCACAAAAATTGGTCGCATCAAACCAGTGTATGATGCAGTGGGATGCTGTAGCTTGTAGACACAAAATAACGAATTTCCGTTCTCAGCAATCAGCATGCATTGACAGCAAGTTCTTTTCCGCAAAGCATGATTGCGCGACTGGTTCTCAACCTGCTTAAATCTCGTGACACCATTGCGGTGTTGCAGCGATCTCCAGCTTTTGACGCATTTCCTCTCTAGCATACACGAATATTTTTGAATGTGTGAAAACAGTAAATGTTTAATTTGACAACTCTAAACCATTTTCTTCTGGTGGCTTGGCTTTGCCTGCAATACATTTTATTTCAAGTTACCGCATAACCGCGTTACCCATATTACATTTTACACCCAGAGCAAAAGACTTACTAACAATTATGCACTGTTCCCTTTACAAAATAAGCAGTTTCGCCCTTGGGAGATCTGCAGCTTAGATGACCCTTGGTCCTTCGCAGCCTCCCACTCCCCCATGCATTTTATAGATCGATGTACTTGGAAGTCATCGCAGTACTACATTATAATGAGCATGATGACGTCATTCATGCGTTTGTCTCAAAAGCTTGTGTTTCATCAAAGTAAATGTATTTGCGCCATCAAGCATATACTCTCTACTACCGCCATGTGTGTATCCTCGTCTTCCTTCATGTATTTGCGTATTCCATTTTACTGCGATGCATGCTTAATTTGAAGCGTCTTGAGTGTGGGAGTGAAGACGTTACCCAATACAATCATCATAAAGAATTGATAAGGAAAACTCGAGACGCAAAAGGTATCGAATATATCCTCAACGTCGGCGTCATTAATTAAAGGAGATAAATGTGTGTGGTATGCATTACCTGGCGTCGCTGGCAGCAAGTAAACTTGTACGATGATGCATGACACTAATGGCCGCTGTTTTACAACTACGACTATTGCTGCACACAATTGTGGATCGTTGATGACGTAACAATACTTAACCTATCTCCACGATTTTCGCAGTCAGCCACAGTGAGAGTTGAGTGAGCGAAGAAATTTATGATGTCAACTTGCAATGACTGCTGGAACTAATGACTTGAAATAAATAAAACGTTTGTTTCTGAAGTTGAATTGCAAGGTGTTGAGTGGCTTACAAAAACTTGATACATTACGTTGATGCGTCTTGTGCATGTATGGCCCCCCTATGGACGGCGAAACAAGGGGTCGGAGGCCCGGGTACTTCCAACATTTCTCAAACGGGCGTCCGAGATGCAAGGGACCCTCCTACCATTGTACAGCATTTTTACCCTGGCCTTGTCTTGTCAGGGCACTCAGCTTACCCTGTCACTAACATCTCTTGTGACAAATTGACGAACAGTATGTTTGCAGTAAGGAAGCTCGGGTAGTCGTGTGCGTAGTAAAACTTATAATGTTGTGCAGTTCCACATGCATGTTACTTGCGCAAAAGGTTGGCGTACCGAGTGTGAGGATGCACAGTCGTACAAACGGATATGGCGAGAACGTTCTTGGAATGTATTCTGGTTTATAAAATACGGCCATTACTTGAAAATTGGTGCCAATGTTGCTTATGCAAATTGAGATTTTATACCGTAGGTCTGCTTCATAGAAAACCATGTATCTTTTGGAGCTAGTGGTTCTGACAAGTTCTGAAAAAATGCAATAAAATCATTTTCCCATTCCCATCTTTTGAGAAGGTCTGTCCAAGGTTGAATCATCACTGATGGCGTCACACAATCAATCATCCATACTGTAGGTTGTACGCTTCATTAGACCCCGGATCCCCAACTGTAAAGTTCACTCCTCCATCCCTATGCACATCATGTGACAGCTTCTTAGGCTAAACCGTAATAGCAATAAGCAGGAGCGTTGTTTCTATTTTAGTGACTTCTAGTGATTTTAGTGGTTTATAATTTGTGCTGTGGTTTAACAATCGCAGTGTCGGTCAGTGTTTCCTCGTAGAAAATTTTACCGTGAGCAAATGTTTTCTTTGGTGAGCATAAGTGTTTTAAGGCCGAGTTAGTAGAATTTCAAATGAATTACAAACTTTGCGAATTATTAGAAAAAAAAACCTTATACAAAAAATGCGAACAAAATGCACGTTTAATTCATATAGTTTGTCCTTGTTCTCGTGCTTTTCCAATGTTTTGGAATGCTGCCAGTGCGAGAGAATGGATTTCATTGTAGATGGTCTGTGGTGGTACTGTGCATTTGCGTAGTTGCGCACGATTGAGGGAACATTGCTGGGAGAGAAAAGCAGGGAGAGAAAAGTCTTTTGAAACCTATTTGGCCTGTATGCTTGAAAAGTATCGGTCATGCAGTTTTTTTCAGCGAGGAAGAAGCTACCAATATTAGCAGTGGCTCTCAAGAAGTTAATGCTGAAGTTGGAGCATAGCATATTTTATTGCGAATTGTGTGCACCCTTCCGGTACCCGTAGCTTTGGCAGAAAGATTGTTCAACACTTGGCGCAAGTGTGAAAAATGTATTGAGATCCACAGCGTGCTAGGAACGCCTGTCAAGTTCGGAAAGTTCGGCAGCAGAAAGAGCTGAAGCCGGGATTGAACCATGATGTCATTATCGATCGTTTCGCCAACCCTACTTCATCAGCAATTCTCTGAACGTTGATTGCAGCACTTCTGTAGAACGTACGCGACAAGTGAAGCTTACACCGACGATACTTTTGGTCACTAACTTCAGAAATAAGTATTTCAGTGCGCCTGCGTTTTGCGGAAAGGGGAAAAGAGAATCTCGTATAACGAATTAAGTATGGCGCAGCTGAGCATCAATCAAAGTGACCAGTGTCACTCTACGTAGCAGGTGATTTACAAAGCCTTGCACTTTGTGGCTTAAGCACTCGGTCGTTTCACATTTCATCCTCCGCGTTTTTGTGTAAAACCTTTCACATAAATATTACACGTCATTTCATCTTTGAAAAGGCTCCAGAAATATCCGACATCGTGCTTTAAAAAAGACAATTTGTGTAAAATCCGGCAATTCGAGTGAAACGCATTGTCGAACGTAAAGGCATGGTAATCCGATGCAGCATTTAACTAATAGGTCTTTCACCCCATGTCACCTGACCAGGCGAAACCAGCAGGGGGCCCGAGAATCCGGTGTGTCACCGGACCCGAAATTTTTCTCAACGACTCTGGGCGCATTGGATCTGATCGTTTCTAGTTTTTATCGAGGACTTCCTTTTTACAGTATCACTCAATCAACCTGAACTCTACTGCACAAGACAACGTTTGGCAGTTGCATACAACACAACTTGGGGCGGCAGAAGTGGCCTGTCCGGTGTGGCCCCGGCCATACCGTTTCCAAAATAGCTAGAAAACAAGTTACATGCATCGAACGTGGAGGAATTGCGGAGCATCTTGTAACTTTCGTTGGTGTTAGGTTATAAACGACAGACACTCTATTGCACAGCAACAAAAACTATTGTTGTATCACAGCGCATTTTCTCGCAAATCTTGTTATCCCTTGCTGTGGTAACCACGAGGCAGGTGTTCGACTGAACAGTAGTAAACAATCACTCTAGAAGTGGGAATGACGTACGGTAGTTCTTGAAGCAGGAGTAAACAATGACCCTCTACGAAAATTAAAACGGCTGACAGTCATTTTGGTCATGCCCCACGGTTAAATCAAATCCTGTTTGATTTAAAGCCATCGAAGAAAAATGAGTTAGAGATACCTCTTAAAGGTCATGAGCAACCCCTAACAATGTAGTGGCACAGAGTCAAAAATCACGAATACATTAAGCACAGAAGATTGCGGATGTAGTACTGTGTAAGCACTGATAAGACAGCTTATGCTCGTTTCGAACCCATTAACCACAACGAAATTCGTTTCCGAAGATTGTAAGCAAGGATTCGCATTGCAGAAGTTTTTGACCACGACGAGCGTTCTCGGAGCATGCTTCTGATAACCAGAGGTGTAGTGGCAATTTTATAGTTGCCAGCGGCAGCAGTCAGCTGCCCCACAGAGGCAGAGACTGCTTATTTTTCGCTTATACAGTACTGTATGTGTAGGCAATGCCCATAATTAGCTGGCAGAGGTGGCGGAGCGGAGTTCCGGCAGCACTACACCACTGCTGATAACTGATCACGAGCTTACTGTACGCTTATTACATCACAACGAGCATTTCATCTTTGAACGATGCAACCAGCCATTGATTCATTCGTCAATTCACGGGCGCCGGTAGTGCAGCAATTTATAAATGTAACAACTGTACTGACGCACATTCGCTAACGTTTCAGCAGCATCATGCGTAATGTATTGTACGTAAGGAATAAGTTTGAACGTTGCTACTTGATAATCTGATTATTTTAAACATTACTGCCAATACTCTGTTGGTTTGACATTATTTACGGGCTTCGCCATATTGAGTAACGCATCAGCAGTGGTATAAGCGCTTATTGACGATACCGAAAATATATAATTTCTTTGTTATCCAAGCTCCTTATTTCAACATTAACGTTTTCTTAAAAGCCGGCCTTGCTATCCTTCGGGTTCGTCACGTCTCCCTTTTTTCTCCCAGTTATAGAAGTAGAGTTTGTTCTACTCATAACTCGCGATACTTTTCACTGCGGTTCAAAATCATGTTCCTTTATGTTGTAGCATTTATGTTACTGTTACATCATAGACAGTGAGGTTAAAAATACGGTATAGTAGAGTTTATCCACTTCATTCGCTCCAGCACGCATCCGCGCTGCCTGCTGGAGGACAAGCAGAATAAATTATTGAAGACAAAGGAAATCAGTACAAGAATTGATTTTGTGGTACTGATTTCTTTGGCTTAAGTAAATATTTGACTTGACTTGCAGCTGATTAGTTTTCCGCTAGCATGCAAGATGTGTTGGGAAGTTACTTTCCGAATCCTGCGCAATACTCCGGTTTATTTTAATGTGACATGGGTGATGTTACCGAAAAACGCGCTAAGCAGATTAAGAAAGTATCTTCGAACCCCGCTGATGATACGCGCACACAAAACGCTCTGCAAGGCTTTAAGAAAGTGTAGACAGGAATCTCCTTTTTCCATTTTAACGCCACTAATACTTGTACTCATGGGACGACGTGCCGGCATCCGGCGTCAACGTCCTATGTGATGCATGTTTCTTCTAAATCCAACGCGTTTGCTTTTTTTCCTGGTAAGTGGTGTCAATTCAATGCTTTCAAATATAATGTTATAGACTGACGCAAACTCTGTTTGAGCGCATTTGAAGACAAACGCCAACAATACAAGAAATATTTTTTCTGTAAAATTTCGCCACGATGAGTTCACACCTAACATTATAGGGTTCTGTTTCCGATCGGTTTTGAAAGTGAAAATGTGCTTGACAGCTTGTGCGAAAACATCTTTAGCTTGGCAAAAATTGTCTTAACACCTTTTCTCCATTTTAATCTAAAATTCCAGCTGCAGGAATGGAAGCACAGACTCATGTCAGAGGTGGTACCGGATCCGGATTGTCGGAGTCGAATCCGGCAGGATTCTGTGTTTTTCTTTCGGACTCGGAGTCAAAAATTTGTGAAAAACCGGACCCGGATCTGGAGTAACTTCTCAATTTCGGCAGTAGCAGGAGTCTGTGTGGTCATTTCTTAAGTAAAAACATGGGTAAATTACGGTTGGATCGATGATTTTAGCCGGAGTCTGAACAGGAGTCGGATTCTGAAATTTAAAAAATGGCCGGATCCGGACTCGGATTCAAAAATTTTGGAACACGAGCGGAGTCGGAGTCTGAAAAAGTGACTCCGGCCACCTCGGACTCATGTGCATGACAGTATATCCGGGAAGCGTTTATCTGTGCGGTCAACTTCCGTCTGGCCGCGATCACGCGACGACACGAGAAATGGCCACCTTTTTTTGAAAATATTTGACACTGAAAAACGCAATGCGACTAAAAGCGTGATTCCTCGCGCAGGTCGCCGGATTACTACCACACGTGTTACGCGCTGAGCGGCTTGTCCTCGTCGCAGCACTGCCCCAACGGCAACGTGGAGCACGTCGGCCCGAAGACCAACGTACTGGTAAGTGTGGGCCGCAGTGTGCTGCCGTGCGTTGAGCGATCCGTTTCGATTTTTCTTGAAAACTATCCCGTTCGGGAAAACAGGAACGGATCTAAACGAAAACATGTCGGGCATTTTGAAAACGACTATTGTCGGAAATTATTTCGTTTGGCTCGCAAGTCCCGATCCCAAATAATGTTTCGCGCAGTGTTGCCCTTGCCAAACTGGAATCTTCAGCCATGACGGATTTTAAGCCACTTTCGTACCTGGTTTTATTCGGTCTAGGACAGTTCGGCGCTGCCGTTTCGGCGATGGTGGTCGCAAATGTTTTATGCGAAAAAAATATTTGTTTTTGAAATGCTTTGAAGGTTAGACTCCAAAGGATGTTTGCTTCATAAGTGTTTTTGTTGTCATCCTGATGGCCAGTGGCCAGTGTAGTTTCCGTCCGTCAGGAATGTGGAAGAACTTAGCGAGACGTGACCACGTGTGTAAAGAAATATGGCTTGTGACGTTACTTTTTGCTGGCATGAGGCGTTTGTGAGTTTACACAAAAGTTAAGCCTGGACAGCATCTA
>Ga0210059_1003660_pt1 | contig 24690 bp, 15 predicted proteins | sample Ectturendosymbi2_FD_188042 | JGI IMG/M metagenome (GOLD analysis project Ga0210059, IMG submission 188042) | Ecteinascidia turbinata endosymbiont from Florida, USA - Sample 2 (SPAdes) (version 2) | ecosystem: Host-associated > Tunicates > Ascidians > Unclassified | place: Key West, Florida...
AAAAACGACGGTTGGATGTTCATCAGAATCAGATGATGGAATGGCATTACCAGCGAAGAATGGCTCTGCTGAAGTTTTTTCCTGTGGACCTTCTTCAACGTGGAATTGGTGTAGTTGCACTTGGTTGTTCTTCAATTTAGCAGGGATATCTTCCTCGACATTTTTTGTTTCCACAGTCCTAGTCTGTAACCCCAGACAGAACGTGCAAAAACATTGGTATAATTTGTATAGGATATACATTTTTAGAATGAACAACAAAAAGTTATAAACGTTACGCAGATATCATCAAATCGCAGCATACTTCGTCATATTTTGCATTTTGTAGGTTAAACCAAAAGTTTGCATTGTATTTTTTCGCTATGTGAAGTTTTTAATTTCAAGTAAATTTTGTTTCAAATTAGTCCTATCGTGTAAGTTTATCAATAAGTTGTAAAACATGTGCCCTACATTCTAAAGGACCTAATGAAATATTTCCATGAAATTCCGAAACGTTGAATCATCAAACGGCTTCCGTTTTTCGCAATTTTTGTTATGCCACACGTGATTAGTGAAAAAAATAACAAAAAACGTCATGAAACAATTGTTTTTTGTTGCAAGTGAAGTTTTTTTAGTTACATCCTTACCGCAGTTTCAGAGCTGTTTTTTTTTAAGTCAAGATTCAGAAAACAGGCAACAATTGCTTTTGATTTTGAGTACAGACGATACGGATTTAAGTTATACCGATAAGGTTTTCTCGAACGTTTATGAAGAATTACATATTTTTACTAAAACAATGTGGCACTGAGGAACGGACAAAGGACCTGATGACCTATCGCAATTCTTGCGAACCACACTTCGTCTTGTCTTCTTTCAGAAGGTCCCTGCGTTAGAAGGTGCAGCTGTAATGTTTGTCAGCAAACGTTTGAAATCCGTCTGATTGGCCGTCAATCACGCGATTAGTCTGTATCAATACATGAGACGTCATACACAGTGGCGTGACTGACGGGGAGGGGGGCAGAGGGGCGAGCCACTCCCCTGGCAAGGTAAATGTTGAAACTGGGCCCCCTTCAACTCACATTTTGATATTTAGAATTATTTTGGTTTTCAGTAGGTTGTTGTTTTTTTGCGTTTATCAGGGTGTTTTCGGTTTGTTTTAGCTAGTATAGATATCTACAAATGGATTCACTATCATTTTTAACTTTTATTCTGAGTGTTGGCTAATGGGCCCCCTACGGTGGGCGGTGGGCCCCCTTCAGCTAAGTTTTGCCCCCCCTGGAACAAACCTCCAATTACGCCACTGGTCATGTAATATCAACTTACTGTCGCTCTTCGATTTCTTCTGTCCTTCCCTCAGGAGGGCCTGCAGACTCATTCATTGAGCTGTATCAAAAGGGCACAAACATTTGATTTGCGATTAGTCTGTGTCAATACATAATACGTCATACAATATCAACTTACTATCCATCTTCGATGTTTTTTGTCCTTCGGTCAGGAGGGCGTACAAGTTGAGTTCCTGAGCTGTATCAAAAGGGCAGAAACATTTGATTCGGGTGTAATTTTTGGTTTATCTGAAGTAAATGACCATTTCTTATATCAAAAGACAACAAATGACTAACTTTTTTTGAAACGTTCAGCGGCACAGTTGAAAGTAGTGTCAGTTAATCCAGCGTGAATGCTAAATTGTTTGAGTCTGAATTTCTACATTCGGTTCTTATTAAAGGTATAGTACTTTCATGGAATCACGTTTATCATGCTCTTCATGTTGCAAAACGTGTTTCTTTCAAAGTGATTCAAACAGTGGGTGGAAATTGATAAGCGCTTAATTTTTTGGCAAAACTTGTTTTGAGTTTTCATTGCTATGTTGTTGAAAAAAAAATTTCGTCTGGCTAGCAATACTGCGTATATTTGTCTTTTACAATTTTTGTGATTTTCGCGTTTTCAGACACCAGTGTGTTTGTAGATCCGATTTTAGAAAATGTCAGTCAAATAGCTTCAGAAAAGACTTTCCTCTGAATGTCAGTTGATCTCCATCAAATTCTACCAGATTTTACATGAGCGTTGTGAAACCTTGCGGACAGGGTTCCTTCTAAGAAAACTTTACACAGAGCGAATGCTTGTTTTAGTGAGAATGGACGTTTTAAGAGTGGATTAGCCTTTGCTTTTGAAGCACGAGGGTCACTGCAATAGCGGCAAAACACGAAGAAAATTCCGAAATTAGCGCTGTCATTAAACCATATTCTATTACAGAATTAAGAAATAGTTGGGTATCGAATGTAAATTCTCATTTGACTTGACCCAAAAAATTCGATGTCAAGGTTTTCTCACGTTTTGTTTCCTCTAATACAGTTTGAAACTATTTTAATTCTAAAAAAATGGTTTGTGAGCAGATTTGGCTGCTTTTCCTTTGTGGTACTTCGCTTACCTGTCAAGGGTCAACAGAGAGCTTTCCCCTGAAATGGGAAGATTCTGTAATTCAAACGTACGTGAAATAATAGAGCCTCCTTTGATATTTCATATGAAATGAAAAGGCTCCTTTGATATTAGTTTATTTTTAACATATCTGAAACATTCTTTCTTGAAACATTTTTCAGAGATACACATCAATTTGTGTGCCGTTAAATGGAAAACCAGCTAGATGTCGTCGTCGTGTGCTTTGTTGATCAAAATCGAAAGCGAACAAAAAAACCTGAATTGAGTGAAGAACAGGGCATATGGCATATAGTAAAACCATGTTCTTTATATACAAAATTTTCGTCCAAAATGCATTGGGTGCTTCGCTCCAGGAGCCTGCAACTAATAGCGTAGTGAGTCTCTGGCCTGCACTTGAAGCTAGCGCTGTAGCACATTCTGCACCAGGGGTCGGGAAACTTTTTGGCTAAGGGAGCCATGAAACCTACATATTTTTAATTGTATTTCCGTGAGAGCCATATAATAATTTTCAACACTTAATGCAACTGACTTACTAACTAACGTGTGCATTTTTAAGCAAAATCAACAATTTTAAACAATGGTAAATGTCTGAATTTTCTCATTAATAACATGCTTCTTACTGTTAATGCGACTTCTGGTGCTGCATGGTGTTGCTGACGATTTGTAGTCTGGTAGGGCAATAGCAGAAGTTTCATTCGTAACAATCGTGTTAAGAAAATATCAAGAGAGCCAGATGCCGTCATCAGAAGAGCCACATCTGACTCGCGAGCCATAGGTTCCCGACCACTGTTCTGCACAATTCTGAAAGCGCTGAGTCATGATTACAAGAACATTCCTTTCCAATGGAGTGCTGTCAAAACGTAAGCTTGTGTTGCGTGAACACAATATATTGTGTTAAAAACAGTGGTGGCAAATGCGCTGTTTGCGTAGTGGAGGCCTCGAGTGAAAGCTGTGAAGATACCATTCTTCAACCTTGTTCTAATGTTGGTTCCAAGAAAGATGAAGACAATAAGTGTTGCGCAACACAAGAGGCAGTCCAACTTTAACAACTTAGGTAGAAACAACTCAAACTTTAATGTTGTATGTTTTGCGCACTTTTTTTGGTACTGAATAGAATTCACTTCATTGGAACGGTTTTGTGTGTTACATTTACAGTATGCTCGAACGTAGTCGAATAAGAATACGCAGGGGGGATTTGTACGAGAATATCATAAAAAAGCACCATCGGTGGTACAGATTTGGAAATGGCACAAACAGTTCAAAATGAAAGGTTGCTTGTGCCAAAGGTTTTGAACGCCTACCAATGCCGTCACTTTGCTCCTTGCCAATTGCTTTTACACAAAAGTATTGTTATCCTACTTACCTTCGTGGGGCAGTGTTTTTTTCTCCACACCAGTACAACCAAAAGTATAATAGCAGCTAGGGTTACAGCAACAACAGGGATTCCTATTTTCAGAGCATTGTCCAATGTGTGTGACGTGACATCGATACCTTTAAAAATATTATTTGCCGTTGTGTCTTGAGCACTAGGCTAACAATTTGGTGACAAATGGCCTACCGAGATGATATTGAGACCTGCAGTAGGTGTTCCGAAATTGTACTTGAAGATTAACTTCGATCATGTTCGCCGCATTCATCACAACCGACCCACATATTAAAAGTTATTAAGACATTACAGTTAACTTAATTCCAGTGCATTGTGCAAATAACACAACACAACACACGCACATTGATAAAACACCAGTAATAAGATGCATCTTATATTCAATTTGGTCTATGATTCCAATACACGAGTATTGTGTCCATAACACAATTTCACAAAAATTGCTTCTTCTTGTTCACCTCACTAATGTTGCTGCAGTTTTACCGCAATACAACTTTAATCGAAACTTCTTGAAGCGAACAATATATAAGTGTTAACTTTCCACAACCGAATTTCGAAAAATAGACGAGAGCGCCATCAGGGAGATTTCGGGTAATTTTTTTGGAGGAAGTCTCAATTTTTGAAGTTATTTTCAACTTGTTGATAGTCTAGATTCTACAAAAACCTGAGCCAAGAAAGTGGCTTTTTGGGTTGGCGCCCGGGGCTAGGCAACCTCAGCCAAAACGGCGTGAAAACATGGCCCCATTGTGACGTCACCCACAGAGAACCCCAAACCCAAAACGAAAAGAAATTTTTTAAAGTAAACTAGAAGACTTCTCGAATCCGTAGATGGTTTGAACAGCTGTCTAGCTCAATCGGTTATCGAGTTGCAATGTGGAGAGGCATCTTGCAAAAAAGTGGCGCGCGCGGGACTTGAAGGGTTTTAACTTAAATCAAACTTGCACAAGCTGCTCAAAGAACACGATGACAGTCAGAATGCTGTACTGTTACTGTGTCGCTATAAACTAAAGCGTCGTAGTCATTTGGAACTGAACATGTTCTACGTGGAAAGAAGTTAAATCTCTTCTCTGTTATCTTTCATGACTTGCGCCAACAGACCAGATGCTTGTTTCACAAACATGTTTTTCGGTGAGACCCAGAAAGCCGATCCTCTGAGCTTGTAATGCGCTTTGTCATTGTCTGTCGTCATCAAAACAGCTTAGCTGCTGTCGTCACGGTGGTTGCCATGGTTTCGGGTGGCGTGATGTGCGAGCTACCTGAGGTCATGTGCTTGTAATTGTGGTTCTTTGGCTGATTTGCAGTGACCTTTAGAAATGGTACTGGAATTTGTTACTGATGCCATTCTTGTATTAAGTTATGTGCGCAATGGGCCTGCAATCGGACACAAGCAAATATTGTGCAACATGGGACTTTAACCGCTTAGATCAGAATGATATGTAGAAAGCTGATTAAAAAATGAAAGATTGTAACTTTTTGTACATGCTTCTTGCACAAACGAGGCGTTGCTTCCAGATATTTAGTTGCCTGCAGTAAGAGTTTCAGACTGTTATTCATTTTGAAAGGATGCGCTTTATTCTGTCGATTTATTGCCAGCGAGATTTAACTTCAAACATTCATCCGTACGTTCAGCGGTTTTCCGCGAAATATCTTTAACAGCGAATCGTCATGCTCACATGTGACCAGTTTTGACCTTTCAACTTTCCTTTCATCATTTCGCTCCTTGGAAACAATACTGCCTACGGTAAAAAACAGCTAAGCTAGTTCATGTAAAGAAGACAACGAAGGCGACGCCACGTGCTGTTAGTAGCCTAATGGTCAATGCTATTTGGTTACAATCTACCGCATTCCTGTTTGAATAAGCACTGAAGATGTGTACTTGACGCGAAATCGATTTCCTAGTAAAATGGTTTGTGAGCAGATTTGGCTGCTTTTCCTTTATGGAACTTCGTCATTTGATTGTTGATACGTGCGGTCAGAATCATCGCCGGGTTATGAAAGCACAACAAGGCAGGCAGATTCAGCGAATGCCCTACTTCCGTTGTTACTGCATTCCTGTTAGGATAGAATGTGAAGTTCATTGACGTCAGCGCGCTACTATGCTGACAAAACGAAAGTGCCCTTTCTTGGCGTTGGGAAACGAGTTGATGGTTTTTGTAATTTTAGAACCGAATCAAAATTAACGAATGACTGATGTTTCCAGCCAATGCAACGAACTGACGACAACAAAAACCGTGTTTTGTGTTCACTGAAAAACAAGACTGTTTTACTTTCTTCGTGTGTTTTTCATTGCACATTTTCATTTCAAGGCAGCACCAATTCAACTGTACTAAATCCAAACAAATGAATCTCAAAATCTTCCGAGATGAGCTTGCTAAAAAGTAGTTGTTATTGTAGCTCAGGTATTGCTATTCTTCCCAAACGCGTGCTGCCTCTAGTGTTGTCACTGTTGAACAAATAACATCACCTTTTTGTTCTAGTTCATTTGATTGATAGCTGCGCTTACAGCAGTTGGCCTTTTTGCATTTCTGTAAGACCAATCGATCAGCAGACATGATAAAGAAAGTTTCTGGATCCATTAAAAAGAAACTCAGCCAACAAATGTAACGGTTTCAAGATAAAATCGCATTTATGGATTGCAAAATTCATGCCATCTGGTTCCACCCAAAAGCGTAGGTCGGTTAGGAACAGATACCGTATTTATTCGATTGTCAGCCGCAGCTTATAAAGCTTCTTTCATCATTTTGATGCGACTTATAATCGAGGGATGCTTACATTTTTCATATCTTTACCTTGTCGAAAGGTACAGATGACGCTGTCTTTCACTGGCTACGTTTTGTTGACCAAACTTCCTATTTCCCATTCGATTCTCTTCAGGATCACGTGCACATTCCATCACAGGTTGGATTATGATGAACAGAAGGCAGTTGTAGGAGTGTAAGCATCATTACCAGGGTTACCACAAACGCGAAGCGTGCCAGTACGCGAAAGCATCCTCAAAGGCTTAGGTAACCTATGTTCAAGTGCGGTTTACAGTCAAGGGCGGCTTACATTAATTCTTTAGCACCATTTCGTGCGGCTTACAATCAAGGATGGCTAACAATCGAACAAATAAGGTACTTGCTTGTAATATCTCACACAACATAACGCAAACTGTACAACTGAAACCGCACGTACGTCATTGCTCACTTGACTGTGGCGCAACAGAGTAAATTTCAGTGCGCGTCGCTCGCAGTGGGCGCGCCGTTGTTTTGCGTCATGTCCTGTTTGTGGAACAAAGATCGAGCCGTAAGAGAAAAGATCGAGCTGCTTTGTCTCAAATGTTCCTTGGCAATTTTCAACGTTGGACTCTTTGAAAGTCGTGGTCGTCAGTTTGTTGGCGTTGACAATCGCTTGCGTCATAGCTTCTGACGTTAACGGTTCCTCTATGAGTTTAGGCGACGTTGCCAAATCACAACATTTAATATTCAGTGTTGGAATCCTTTGTAGCGGCACAGTTCATTGCTGCGTTTAGATCGCTTCTAAATATGGAACTTGACTTATTCAGCAGAGCTTATGGTTAAATTAAATGGATAATTGCGAATGCGCAACCAATTCACATCTGTACACTTTTTAAAAATTGTACGAAGTGCTGTTTTGAACTCTCAAAAGAGATTAATTTTATTTCTTGACCGCAAATTGTTTTTTCCAAGGTATTTTCAAACGCTATTCAGGAAGGAAGAAGCTCTCTGTCACATTTTTCTGAACTGGAGTTTATTTAGTGATCTAAATCAATGCTTCTCAACCGGGCATGCGGTGCACCAATGTGCATACCGGGCCATTCAATAAATTCCTACAATGTGAAATGACGTATTCATTTGCTTCATATTATTGCATAGTAGGTGTTGTGTTTGGTGCACACATTTTGAGGCAGTTCAGCTTTTCCTCGCTTTTTTCTTGCAACTCCTTCTGTATGGCAATCGTGTTCCCTAGTTCCTACGAATATTAAAGTATGTTGTGAATGCCAACAAGCACTTTTCTGTAACCAACATGATTATGAAAATTTTAGCTCAACTGAAGAAAGATGTTTCGTCTAACCTCCCGTGACCTTTCACGGCCTGTAAAGGAATTGAAACACACATTAGTATTGACATTAGTCTGCCATACCCGCATAGTTTTTTCATTTTCTCGTGATTTGCCCAGTTCGACACTTCAATTAAGCAAAGGATTTCATTGCGCAAAATTGCAACATATCAGTGTGTCAGCTGCATCTACTGCAGACCTCAAGATAAATTGCGAATAACTTTCGCGTTCGACAGCTGTTGATACTGTATATGCAAAAACACCGACAACATATCATAAAGAATATGCTTCTCAGCTGTTTCAGAAAAAATACGTTTTATTCTCCGCTAATGATGCGTTAACTCATATTCGTCCAAATCAATATGCATAACATGCTTTAAATCTACATATGTTATGACTTTCTCTTTTACCAACAATTCTACTGTATTTTATCAATTCAGCAAAACAAACTATTAAAGTAGCAGCAACATCCACTATCGTGTGGTTTAATTTTCACACTGAATGAGAAACGGCTTTTGCTTTTTCGAGGAAAAATGCAAAGATGTAGAAAAATATCAGGTTGGGTATCCTTGTCAAAAGTGGCAAAAACTTTATTAGTATTGTCACAACATAATTGATGGCCTAACGTCTGGTCAAACAGCTTTTCGGAATGGGGATCACTTTGAAAGGATTGCTTGAAAAGTGTTTCTGAATGTCAAATGTTTGGCACCAAAAATCTGCTTTCGAATGGAGAAGCGTGTTTGGCACAAAGATTTTCTTTTAAGGTGAGCATTTGGCACAAATGACCAGATAATAAGTTACAACGAAAGCGAGGCAAACCAAGCAGGGCAAAAAGAAGTACAACCAACAGTAACATTTTTCGCAAGCTAATTAGGCAGCACAGTGCGTTTCACACTGAGAACGAGCGATAACCGATAAAAGCGCGCATTGTTGGTATCACGTTTTATCGGCGTTTAGCACAGAGAGTGGCAGTTTTATTGGATATATTCGTAAACCACCATGTACAAAGAATAGGTCAATGCTTTACTACAAGAGAATAAGGCGAGCATAAATAACTAATATTGCAAAGAGGTTTTTCATCGAAGAAACATAGGTCAAGTTTTTCTGAAATATTTTGCCAAGATATAATTAGTCAGATGATAATTCGGATACAAACGGTTTAATATCTTGAACTAACAGCACATAAAAAGAAATAGAATTTCGAAACTCAGATACCACATTTTTGACCAATCAGACACAACCAAAGAGGAATGTGTAACATAATAAACCTACGGTTTCTAAAAAAAGGTGTAATATAAAAACACTTGCATTTTGTGAAAGAGTTTTACCGAAAAGTTAAATAGTGGAAAAGACGAAATGCGAAATTTTTTTCCGAATAGTGTTATTTACCTTCTTTGTTCATCGCGGTTAAATATGTAGTGATATTTATAGCCGGTCTACGAGTATATGCCATTTGAGATACAGTGCCAGAAAGAATAGCAGAGTTGCTTGCTGCCTATTGTTGCTTGTCACTGCACTGATACGACTTCTTCATTCGGCAAAGTTTTTTTTAGCTTCTCTTGTCCTCACGACACCAACCTACGTGACGTGCGACCGATAGGAAGCACTTTCCACGGGAAGTGACGGACCTCTCAATAAGACTACTCGTTGTCCCACAGACTTCTATCCCCTGCGCTCAAGTACTTACGCATCAGGCGCACTTCATATAGTAGGAAGCCGCTAAACTTGGCTGAATGCGTGCACTGTTTTCGTGAGCCAACCTTTAATGGTCTGGGTGGTTTTGCAAACATTTAATTAATTCTTGAGCCAACATGACGTTTTCTCCTTGTCCGTTGAAGTAGGATATAACGTCATTAGCAGTCAATCCTGGAGTAGTTTTTCTGATCTTGTTGAACACTTTTGAGACATACTGTATAATGTTGCCTGAAACGAAAAAAAGTTAAGGTCAACAAAATAAAAATCCGAGCCAGGTTTAGCAAAGCTGGAGGAACACGGTATGCGTCCTGTGCGATTTTTTTGGCGCATGCGTCTGATTTCGTGACGTCACGTCCTTTTCTGATGCGCTGATGAGCAGAGCATGTTTTGTATGTAATCATTCATAATACCTTTAGATTCTCTCTTGCATTCTTGCAATGGGATGTATTTCACGCCAAAGTTTACTCCGAAAAGGTAAACATCCATTTCTTCCAGTAACACATTCGTACTTCCCAAGTTGCACAAGGACGTGTGGATTGCATCAACTGAAATTTGACAAGAATGCATCACTTACTGAAAATGTACAAGGGCAGACTACAGTTCAAAGATATTTTCCAAGCCTATGAAAAACCCATTCCCACTCATTTTCACAATGCTTCACAATCAAATCAATTTCAAAGCAATCAGTTTTTCAAGTGTCTGTAAAAGAATTTCTCGCACACTGACCTTCTCTTTGACAAGCTGCCGCGAAACAAGCGGTATGCGCGCTTTTCATTATTATGCAGTCTCTTGCTTTTAGCTCGCACGACAACGTACGTAAAGCTCATTAAAAGTTAGAACACAAACCTTTCACGCGTCCTAACCAACGGCCTGTTTGATATGTTTGATAAACTTACGTTGCTTCCTACATTCATCGACATTTTCTTGACGTGTTTCACCAGTTTCTGGTTGTTGGCTTCGACTGACTGATGCTCGGGACGCAGTGGCGCTATTCATCGATTCACTTTCAACTCGAAAAACGACGGTTGGATGTTCATCAGAATCAGATGATGGAATGGCATTACCAGCGAAGAATGGCTCTGCTGAAGTTTTTTCCTGTGGACCTTCTTCAACGTGGAATTGGTGTAGTTGCACTTGGTTGCTCTTCAATTTAGCAGGGATATCTTCCTCGACATTTTTTGTTTCCACAGTCTTAGTCTGTAATTTTTGTTTGTTGTGTTGCAAAATATATTTCATGTGCCCGAGACAGAACGTGCAAAAACAGTGGTATAATTTGGATAGGATATACATTTTTAGAACTCAAAATATGAACAACAAAAAGTTATAAACGTTACGCGGATATCATCAAATCGCAGCATACTTCGTCATATGTAGCATTTTGTAGGCTAAACCAAAAGTTTGCATTGTATTTTAACGCTATGTGAAGTTTTTAATTTCAAGTAAATTTTGTTTCAAATTAATCCTATCGTGTAAGTTTATCAATAAGTTGTAAAACATGTGCCCTACATTCTAAAGCACCTAATGAAATATTTCCATGAAATTCCGAAACGTTGAATCATCAAACTGCTTCCGTTTTTCGCAATTTTTGTTATGCCACACGTGATTAGTGAAAAAAATAACAAAAAACGTCATGAAACAATTGTTTTTTGTTGCAAGCGAAGTTTTTTTTAGTTACATCCTTACCGCAGTTTCAGAGCTGTTTTTCAAAAGTCAAGATTCAGAAAACAGGCAACAATTGCTTTTGACTTTGAGTACAGACGATACGGATTTATGCTACACCGATAAGGTTTTCTCGAACGTTTATGAAGAACTACATGTTTTTACTAAAACCATGTGGCACTGAGGAACGGACAAAGGACCTGATGACTTACCAATCGCAATTCTTGCGAACCACTCTTCGTCTTGTCTTCTTTCAGAAGGTCCCTGCGTTAGAGGGTGCAGCTGTAATGTTTGTCAGCAAAACGTTTGAAATCCATTTGATTGGCCGTCAATCACGCGATTAGTCTGTATCAATACATGAGACGTCATACACAGTGGCGTAAGTGACGGGGGGGGAGGTCGTAGGGGCGAGCCACTCCTCCTGGCAAGGTAAATGTTAAAACTGGGCCCCCTTCAACTCACGTTTTGATATTTAGAATTCTTCTGGTTTTCAGTAGGTTGTTGTTTTTTTGCGTTTACCAGGGTGTTTTGGTTTGTTTTAGCTAGTATAGATATCTACAATGGAATTACTATCATTTTTTAACTTTTATTCTGAGTGTTGGCTATTCGGCCCCCTTCAGCTAGATTTGCCTTCCCTGGAACAAACCTCCAATTACGCCACTGGTCATGTAATATCAACTTACTGTCGCTCTTCGATTTCTTCTGTCCTTCCCTCAGGAGGGCCTGCAGACTCATTCATTGAGCTGTATCAAAAGGGCACAAACATTTGATTTGCGATTAGTCTGTGTCAATACATGATACGTCATACAATATCAACTTACTATCCCTCTTCGATGTTTTCTGTCCTTCGGTCAGGAGGGCGTGGAAGCTGAGCTCCTGAGCTGTAGCAAAATGTCACAAACATTTGATTCGGGTGTAATTTTTGGTTTATCTGAAGTAAATGACCATTTCTTACATAAAAACAAACAAAGGGCTAACTTTTTTTGAAACTTTCAGCGGCGCAGTTGAAAGTAGTGTCAGTTAATCCAGCGTGAATGCCTAATTGTTTGAGTCTGAATTTCCACATTCGGTTCTTATTAAGTATAGTACTTTCATGGAATCACGTTTATCATGCTCTTTATGTTGCAAAACGTGTTTGTTTCAAAGTGATTCAAACAGTGGGTGGAAATTGATAAGTGCTTAATTTTTTGGCAAAAGCTTGTTTTGAGATTACATTGTTATCCACGTTGTTGAAAAACAATTTTCGTCTGGTTAGCAATACTGCGTATATTTGTCTTTTACAACTTTAGTGATTTTAGCGTTTTCAGACACCAGTGTGTTTGTAGATCCGATTTTAGAAAATGTCAGTCACATAGCTTCAGAAAAGACTTTCCTCCGAGTGTCAGTTGATCTCCATCAAATTCTACCAGATTTTACATGAGCGTTGTGAAACCTTGCGGACAGGGTTCCTTCTAAGAAAACTTTACACAGAGCGAATGCTTGTTTTAGTGATAATGAATGTTTTAAGGGTGAGTTAGCCTTTGCGTTTGAAGCACGAGATTCACTACAATAGTGGCAAAACACTTGAAGAAAATTCCGAAATTAGCGCTGTCATTTAACCATGTTCTACTACAGACTTAAAAAATAGATGTGTATCGAATGTAAGTTCTCATTCGACTTGACCTAAAATAATCGATGTGAAAATTTTCTCACGTTTGTTTTCTCTAATGCAGTTTGAAACTATTTCAATTTAAGCAACTTACCTGTCAAGCGTCAACAGAGAGCTTTCCCCCGAAATGGGAAGATTCTGCAATTCAAATGTATATGGAATAATAGAGGCTCCTTTGATACTTTTTTTTTTCACATATCAGAAGCATTCGTTCTGAAAATGTTTTTCAGAGATACATATCAATTCGTTTGTCGCCAAATAGAAAACAAGCTAGATGGTAGGTGTTTATTTGATAAAAATCGAAAGCCGACAAAAAATTGAGTGAAGATTTGGGTGTATAGGTATATAGTAAAACCATTTTCTTTTAAACACAAAATTTTTGTCTGAAATGCATTGGGTGTTTCGCTCAAGGCGCCTACACCTAACAGCGTAGTTATACTCTTGCCTGCACTTGAAACTAAGCTGTAGCACATTTTGCATCATTCTGAAACAACATAATATGTTGTATTCAAACAGTGGTGGCAAATGCGCTGTTTGCGTAGTGGAGTCCTAGAGTGAAAGCTGTGAAGATACCATTCTTGAGCCTTGCTCTATTCCAAGAAAAATGAAGACAATAAAAGTGTTGTGGAACGAAAGAGGCGGTCCAACGTGAACAATTTAGATAGAAACAACTCAAATTTTAATGTTGTATGTTTCGCACATATATTTTTTTAGGTATTGAATGGAATTAGCTTCATTAGAAGAAGCGTTTTGTGTATTACAGTTACAGTATGCTCGAACGTAGACGAACAAAACTGTGCAGCGGGCATTTGTACGTGGATATCATAAAAAAGCACCATCGGCAGTACAGATTTGTAAAAAAGGTTCTGAAAGACTACCAGTGCTGTCACTTTGCTCCTTCAAATTGCTTGTACACAAACGTATTGTTTCCTACTTACCTTCGTGGGGCGGTGTTTTTTCCTCCACACCAGTACAACCAAAAGTATGATAGCAATTAGGATTACAGCAGCAACAGGGATTCCTATTTTCAGAGCATTGTCCAATGTGTGTGACGTGACATCGATACCTTTAAAAAATATTATACGCCATTGCGTCTTGAGCACTAGGCTAACAATTTGGTGACAAATGGCCCACCGAGATGATATTGGGACCTGCAGTAGGTGTTCCGAAATGGTGCTTGAAGATTAACTTTGATCATGTTCGCCGGATTCATCACAACCGACCCAAATATTAAAAGCTATGAAGACATTACAGTTAACTTAATTCCAGTGCATTGTGCATATATAACACAACACAGCACAACACAAACACTGATGAAACACCAGTAGTGACATGCATCTTATATTCAGTTTTGTCTATGGCTCCAATACACGAGTACTATGTCCATGACACAATTTCACAAAAATTGCTTCTTCTTGTTCACCTCGCTAATGTTGCTGCAGTTTTACAGCAATACAACTTCAATCGAAATTCTTGAAGCGAACAATAGGTAAGTGTTAACTTTACCCATCCGAATTTCGAAAAATAGACGAGAGCGCCACCACGGAATATTCGTGTAACTTTTTTGCAGGAAGTCTTAATTTTTTGAAGTTATTTTCAACTTTTTTGCAAGAAGTCTAGATTAGCAGCAAAGAATGCTACAGGCGACGAATGAAATATGGCCAGAGAAACAACTAACACAGAAATGTAAGAAAACTACACTGCAGATTGTTTCATATAGCATTCGACTGTAGAACAGTTTGGTAGATCTTAGTCTTAGTTGACATTATAACAAAACATTTATTGTAATCTTTTATTTCTATGTGAAACCACAGCATTTAAACCATTTACATTCTACCTATGTAACATAAGGTTAAAAACGTATCACATCTGCAGCTTGTAGCGCGTATGTCCAGAATGCTTTGGCTTTCAAGCTAATTTAGGCGCGCTATGTCCTAACTTTATTTGTGATTGCATGATATGATTTTCACGCACGCCAAAGCCGTACGTTTGTTAACATTAAAGTTCGAATACGTCACGGTGGTAGCATACTTGAATGTCTTTAAAGCTATAAATCTGAAAATATCAGAATTAACGCGCGATAGAAAGCATCGTTTTCGTTTGAATAAACCCCAAAAGCAGTATAATTTACTTGTGCACTGCCTCTCGTCATGAGCCGTCAAATTGATTCCAGTTCCGTAAGGACAAGGTGAACACTCGGGTGAAAAGTCTCCTTCTCTGCAAATAAGTGTAAACACTTGAAATGGAATAAAACAATGTCGATGAAAAACAAGAAACTCAAATTATTTTCATCTCTGGGGATGCTGGTATAACGCTTCATCATTGTCATGGACGGCCAAACAACAACGACGCGACCGAACGTATTGCCCAGGCGAGACGTGATAATGTTTCACGGACTTTGTTTATTGCAGCAGACGATTTGAAAAAAACATAAGCTACTACGTCTTTTTCTATTGATATTTGAGTTTAGACGCAAGTTTACAACTAACCAGGCTTAAAACATGGGCCCAACGCCTTCTATTTTTTTTATTCTACGCTTCTGTTTAGAACTCCAGTTCAACATGTAACTACCGCAATTTATCACCTTCGTTTTAATATATGTAAGCATTTTTGAAATCGACAAAAATCTGTTTTTCGTTCGATCAAGAAAATACAGCAAAGACTTACATGCAGTAGGAAACGAGGTAGTGATCCCTCGGGCAACCGCAGCACTGCCTGCTGGAGCCCGGAACAGTGACCATTTTTTTGGAGATTCCTTCACCACTGTTCGGAAGGTGAGGACACGGGTCAGTGTTATGAACCTTCCTTGCGACGTCGAGAGGATGTTGAGCAACCTGAAATGGAAGTTTTTCATCGTCAAATTGCGACCCTTGGTGCCAGGAAATCACTGCAGACCAATTCGTAAAATACAAATAAATGAAATCGCTCTTTTTTGGAACTATGTCCCATCAGTTTCGCAGGTATTCTTCTGAGTTGGATTACAAACTTGAATGAAAAAGATTCAGATTATTCACAAAAAATGACAAAATTTATACGATTGTCATCCATGATTGCAGACAATTAGATCTGTCAACAAATACTCGTCATGTTTATTTGGGATGTGATTCTAAGAACTCAAAACGTTACACACATTACAATGCAATGAATACTACTGTACGATCATGGATGCAAAGCTCTATGCTACTCCCGGACACATAAAATAGCTAGGTCATTTTCCACTTAGGTACAGCAACATCGTAATAGTAACATAGGGTAATGGTCAAAAACCTGTTCAAATTCATTCATACTTCTCCTTTGACCTCTTGTAATTTGCTATTTTTGGGTCATAAAATAAAGAAGTACTTTCATTGTAAACACATACTGTAGTAGCAAAATATTGGGTTGACAAAACCATGGGCCGGCGGCAAATACATAAATCAAAAGTAATAACAATTTGAGAAAGTTTAATATTGGTTTAATATCGGTTTAGAAGTTATAATTATATGTACTAAAATCGATTAATCTGGCAATTTTATTTTGAATTGTGTATATCGGTTTTAGAGTGTATGATGAAGTGGATCTCCAACTAGCTATTGCATGTTGAAGATGTGAATAATCCAGACTTTAATATGCGGTTTTTAAGGAATTGGTTGGAAGTTAATGTCTGAGCCTAGAGAGAAACCCACAAACTTGTGAAATTTCTTTCTTTATTGGGTGGTACGTAATTTACACGAAAACTTGTCATGTAACACTACTCGGCAGTATGTAAAATCCTCAACTGAAGATATTTCATGTTTGTTTATTCCAATTGCCATGTCAAAATCCGAAGATATTTTTGTGGTGTTATCAGCATTCAATGTAGATGTTAGAATTTAGAGATAGTTTGTTGGATTTTAACCAGTTGTCAACATTATTCAGCTCCTGGTTAATCTGTTTTAGGTCTAGAGTGTTGCTGAAAAGAAATTATTGTGACGATCTGCAAAAAAGTGGATTTAAAATTTGAGGCATGTGTCACATCTTATACACAAATTAAGAATAATAGGGGTCCTAACATTAAACCTCGTGACTCACCACATGTAACTATAACTTCTTTGAACATCTCCAATGCTCCAAACAGGTTTTAAGTGATTTGAGTGGTAACCCTATAATACTATATTTTTTCCTAACCTTTAGCAAGTTTTTGATGGTTTTACTGCATTAGATGCTTTTGCAAGATCCAGAAATATTGAACATGTTACCAATCATTTGGTTTAAATTATGAAGTTAGTCGTGCATATTTCACTGACAGCTAATTCCGATGAACCTTCGCTAAATCTATACTGGCTTGGAGATATCTATAGTATAATAAAAGTTTTCATACACGTTGTTGCTTGCCTGTAGTACGATGTATAGATATCGGCCGATATAATTTGAGTAACATTATTTTTATCCAGTTTCGTGAACAGGAAAAGCTGGAACAATATTTAAAGCATCAGGGTACTCGCCTTCTAGGATACACAAACTACAGAGTTCAAATACGAAATTTGAAATAGCTGTGCCAGCCAGTTTAGGAAATGTAATTGATATGTCATTCATTAGGTACTGCTTTCTTTATTTCCGAAATACTTAAGAGCTTTTGTATTTCTAAAGGGAAAATGGGAGCTAAGAAAAAAGATGACTGCGGTTTTGGTGAATGAAAATTAGTAGCTGATTGGGCAAAATTTGTTTTTCTATCTGGTTTGCTATTTTACCCGATGGAATGAACAATGATTGCTCAACTGATTTGCTACATTTATGTCAGTAGCAACTATAGTAATACTTAGCACAACCCAACAACAATTACGCTGCCCTTGCATAACATCAATAATAACATAAATTGTTGCGACATCCAGTTTGACTTTTTATCTTTGAGGATCATCAAATACCTTATCTGAAAAACGCTTTTTATTATGGACTGAAAATGATTGACATCTTAAAATATTTTAGAGACACACTTCAAATCAAAATGGATTCTGCGTATTTTGGGATTAACTTATTTTAAATCATAAAGAAAGGAACAAAATAACGTATCAGAGAGCGAGGTTTCAGACAAAAATATTATTTGCAAAACTTGATCAAACCACGTACCGAAGCTTCAGTCTACTATTGCTGTTTCGATACATTTTTTCTAATTGGTGCTCCTTCATAACCACCATAAACTTCAAAACTGTACAAAAATCATGCCTAAACTTTTGTTAAGAATATAAAAATTTTGTTGAATAAAAAAATTAATGTTTAGAGTGGACTTTTGGTTAAACAGTAAATCTGTGAAGAACTTACGGCAACACTCCCAAGACCAGCGAGAATCAAAATACTGGATACTGTTTGATGATTCATTCTTTCCAATTTATCTGCAACAAAAATGAAGCATCAAAGTACCACATGGTTACCACACCTTATCTGTACTAACAACAAGTGCAATAAACAGACAGCATCTTTGTACTGTAACTTTGCTCCACTTTGTCATGAAAAGCACACGCTTATGCAACTAACACTACACAAGACATGGCCTTGTTGCTGTAGTAAAGTGTATGTTTTCTGTGGCACAAGTTAAACACTAAATTGTTACGAAACCGTAGATGTAGCTTCGAGCAGTAGCTTAACTTTTTTGAGGGAATAATTATTTCAACCTTCATCGCTAGAACATAAGCAAAAGTGATCGTTTCAGAAGACCAACCGAATACATTTAAATTTGCGGGAAAAAGTGTGACTGACATGAAGGTGAACCAAGTGGGTATCAAGCTGAAGCTCAAAATAAATCCGTTTCATCCTATTTCACAAACCTGATTGTCGATCAGCTAGAAGCTTGAACTGTGGAAACTGGTTTCCAGAGAAGTTTAAGAACACTGAAATACAATTTACAGCACATCTGAAAAACAATAAACTTGGTCTTTATACAGGAGGTTTCGAAAGAAAAATGCATATTTACAAGAATCAGTAACATTTGCGAAGAAATTATAACCTTTGAAAACACCAACATCCATCAAAAATAGTTTTGCAATGCTGTGAAAAGGCCAACAGGTTCTTTCCATTTTGTTTTGTTTTTAAACGTTTTCAAGATTTTAAAGGCTTTATTCATAGCTAATTAGACATTTGTTCACTTGGGACTGCCAGGCCCTAATTCGTTTGCAAGACCCAGAACGTTGTTTGGTCTGAAAAAGATATTGCGCCAAGATTCCCAAAAAGTTCTCTGGGAAAACCTCGCCGAACCGCAACTTTGCACAAATTAATTGTTGCAAGAATATAACATTATATGTTTTAACCTTTCATACTAATTTTGCGGATGCAGTTTAAATAACCGTAGTAAACCTGGAGTCTTGCCTAATTCTGTTACAAACAACAAGGCAAAAACTAGTGATTTGAGAAAAACTATGCTGTACGTTTCAAAAGCAGCTTTTTTACCGTCAGAAAGTTTCAAGGAGTAAAGTATGAAATGCTTGGCCGCAAAATTTCAGCCCAAACCTCTCAAAACCTGAAATAAATTCGATACAAAATTGATTGTCAACTGACAGATTTTAGCATCATTACATTTATATGTCGATTTTGAGTAGTGCACCAATAACAATCATTATTTGCTAAAATAGATCCATTACAAGAAGTATTTGGTTTTTGCCAATTGCTGTTTATCACTTTTGAAAGAACAAAACCGGATCGCATATTTGACACTAGTGAGTCATCAGCTATGGGAAATTACGTTTATATTCTCACAACAGTGCCCAAGATCATATAAACATGACACATTTACACAGCATTCTCTCTGAAAGTGTGAGACCACATACGTGGTTACTACAATTAATACTTTCTGATATTGAAACCGTACGGTGACTTGCCACTACTTTCCAGGACACATTAAGTTTCTTTTCCCCACGTAGCAGTGGTTTTTGCTTTGGTGCGACGAACTCCATCGACTCGATTTTTCTTGGTGTCGTATGCTTTGTAAAACCGTTGCAATCGTAGTGTTGCGATCGGAAAGCCCGAGTAGCAAGTGCGCAAAGCTTCACCAGCATTGTTGGAGGTCACTGAACAAGATCACTCCATCGGGATCACTCTTCACGCACGCTAGTTGCTACGTTCAATCGTAGACATTGTCAGTATCACCAGAGATTACACGCCATGATCACTCTATTATTGCTTGTTCGCACCACGTTCATATGGGTGTTATTCTTCGTGCACATCTTGTTCGTGGTGGATCGCACATGCAAAGCAACGCCAACCGAGAGGTTGCAACAGTAGCCGCGCTTGGACAGGGCGTTTCCCTTAACACATTTTTGTCTCAGAGCAACATTCATTTCAAAAGGTCTCTGGCGTTTTATAGCGTTAGTGAAAGAAGGTGTTTGATTGATGATTTAAGAGTTAGTCTGTGTGTTCTCTCTCAGATGACAAACCCACAAGGTATTTTTTTGTAAAACAGCTAATAATACAGGCAAGTGAAGGCGAACAAGGCGTTATCGTCGCTTGTAGAAAGTACATCAAAGCTTCGAACAATGTGTTATTTTACGGCTGCTGTGCGTTATCCACACAAGAAAATTCTGACGTAGCTGTTGTGCGATTCACAGCAAGTACGCCGAAACATAGCAGTTTACTTGCAAAATATTTGAATTCACAGCGCGCTGTAAGACGTTAGTGATGAGAAATATACGTCAACACAAATGGGGTTAAGGAAAATTAAAGAAAATCCTTTCATGCCAATGAGCGTCATTTTTCCGCTCGTGTTACCAACAACATTCCGCAGTACAGTGCTACAGTGACGCGAACATACAATGAAGCGTGGAAGCTGCCATTGTGACGACGCTATAAAGATTTTAAACATTGGTTGTGTTAATTTTCCAGCATTATAGATACAAGAGGGAGAAAAGCAACACCGTTTGCATGAGACACTTGGAAAATAACTGCAAATCTGTTAGATGTTTCTACAGTAGGCGGAGACGCTTTGTTAAAAAAAAAACAGAAAATGCGTCCTTGTAAATTAGTATCTGCTGCTATATATATATATATATATAAGTAAATGACACTTTGAATCCTGATTATGGAAGGTAGGAATCAAGGTGACTGATATTTCTGTTCCCTGAAGTACATTATAGTCATAACGCACCTACAGACAACATGGCAGCTTCACAACGTAACCTTAACAGTGTTATACATAACAACTCATTGTATTGAAAAAAACACATAAGTTTACCGATTCCAACGTTGAGGAGACATACATCTGCCCATAACTCTATCCTTTCAAATTAATTTGCTATAAACGTCAAAATTTTTTGTGGCAACTGCACAAAAACTGTTTTTAATTATTAGATAAGGTGATGAATGACGAATGACTGAAGTTATTCTTCATTGGGTCCAGGGACATATATCCCTGATTGGGTCAGTGTCAACTTGCCCAAGCAAACAATGCAGAGGCTGGTTTGGAGGCAACACCACATCAAACCTATCGCCAAAGATCGACATTAAGCTTCTTCTCTAGAAATGGTGTCTCCCAATATCAAGTTAATGAATTGCTGAAACGAAAACTTTTACATGACAATGCAATTTAAACTGAACTTAGGGAGATGGGTCTCCAAAGTTCTTTTAGCAAACTGCCATATTTTAGCTACACTGATAGAGCAACTTCGTCAGCATAGTGCTGCAATGAAGGATTTCTCGCCGTCCAACAAAAGCGCCTTTTGCTACGTCATCAAACATGCCCCTTTCACCATCAAGCGCTTCGCATTCAACCATCACCCCGCGAAAGATGTGCGCCATAATGTTTCGTGCCAGCGGGCATGCCTTGGCATGCCGTGGCAAGCATTTGTTTCCGATTGACTTTGAAAAACAACGAAAAAGATTTTGTTACTTTATCAAACTTACTGTTATTTTCACACTCGTACTTTATCATCCAACTTACTTAATCAGATTTACTGTTATTTTCACACTACTGTTATTATCACACTTTTTGACACAACTGGTATTTTCACACTTGTAAGCCCATTTCCAGACGGAGGTTCAGTGGGTCTCATGATTATAGGTTATCGCACTCATTTCCTTACATACAAAAGAGAAACTGAATACCAGTAGATTTTCCTTGATCCACATAACTCTTACTGGTGTTTTGATAAACTTGGCAGGCGCTCGCTCACACCCTCTCACTTTTCATGCCCAGAGTTTAATTTTGGTAACATCGCCAAGTTTTTCCTTGAACTGTTGCTAAGTATCAATATCATTGCTTCTTGATGATGAAAATCACAGCCAATAAAAACAATACAAACGACATATTGCAAACGTTTCGATAAGTCCTGTCATCATCATGCACTGGTCATGCACTGATGAGGATAACAGGAGTTATCCAAACGTTTGCAATATGTCTATTGCATCGTTTTCATTGGCCGTGATTTTCATTATAAGGCTATTTAGCACTTCCGCTTTTTGGTAACCAATATTTCCTGAACTTTCACACAATTTCTGCCTTTACTGACAACTGGAGCCCAAGCAAAGGGAGGACTGAGGTCTGCGGTGCAATAAACATGCAAATCACGCTTTTCTGACAGGTTCGTCAAACTCCACAAGCATCACCACCTGTCACCCGCGTCCGCGCTCTCTAAGACCTGTGGCATCTGAGTGAGTGAACCAGAAACCAGTTGACGGCACGAGCGATATTTTTTCTTTTTTCATGCGATCCATCGAAACTCGAAAGCGGGTAAGCTTGTCAGCGCCTCCTAATGGAAAAATTATGAAGATTTTTTAAATTCTTGACGATGACATGTTTATGACGGATTTTAATTTGTTGTTACCTCCAAGGTGCTGATTACCGGTCGCACAATACGATATTACAGAAATGCGCTCTTAGGCGGAAGTTAGTAGCCCAGCCATAGAAAGCAATTTCAAATGTTTCCACAAATACAAGGATGTATAACAATAAGACAAAGAACGCTATAACCGAATGCAGCTTCTTTCCTCTGCAGCGAAGATCTGTTCTAAACCCACATGCACTGCCGCATGCAAAGTAAAAAAATGACAGATTTAACGCGCATAGAAAATGAAATGTATATGTTCATTAGCTAATTTTGACATGAAATATCAGACAAACATGTGATGAAAAACACATCCAGGGCCAGAACCAGTTAATATTTTCTGGGGGGCAAAATGATTGTGACCGGTTGGTGCACCTAAAAACTGAACATGGTTTTGAAAATAAATTTCGGGGGGGCGCAATTTCCCGTTTTCTCCCGCTGATTGCGGGCTTGCTCAAACATCTTGTGTTCACTCATGACTTGGACCATGTAAAGTCATAAAAGTCATATTTTTTCTGTGCTTCAGGAAGCTATGAAACGATTTTAAAACAAATATCGCATCCCTACGAAGTCTATATCAAAAGTTACAAAGTCATAATAGTCATATTTTCTACGTTAAGTCATAAAGTCATATCATAGGCGGATCCAGGGAGGGCTAAGGGATCTGAGCTCCCCTAACTACTTTTAGATACGTTTTATTATCGATGGTTTCCCGAAAAAGAAACAGTGGCGCAGCCAGACCAAAATTTTAGGGGTGGGCGAAAATACTTGATTTTTGGCAAACAACAGTAATTTGTTTGGGATACCGCCTCTGAAAGCCTAAAAGAACTAGACATTTTGAAAATTTTAGGGGTGCAGGAGGCCATGCCCCCCCTGGCTACGCCTATGGACAGAAACTTCCATTTGGGTGATTTTTTGGATACCCTTTAAATAAATCGTTTCTTGCACAGGGATAGGCACGAAAATATTAAATGGAAAGCTTATTTTGCTGAATTTGGCCAGTCAGAATGTGTTTATTTCACTAAAAATGAAACTACTAATAAGCAAGTTCTTAACTAAAAAAAATATGATCCCAATGTTAAATAAACCCCACGTAAGTACTTAAACTCTTGTTTCATTTAGGTAAGATCGGGCTTCTTGTGGACAAAAGTTGAGATAGCAACAAACTATACTATTTTTTTCCTACAAACTTACATGAATGAGTGCAGCTTATTTTATTAGTTAAGCGCAGACATCAAAATTACGCTACAACGAACTTACAATGCAGTTAACTACAGGCTAGATTAAAGCGCTCAGTGACAGCGTAAATTCCAAAACAGCAAATCTAGCCGTAAAACGTAGGCTACATGTCAGGTAGTCTAAGCTAAAAATGAAGTGCGCTGCATTAGCTGTAGGCTATGCTAAAGATGACTACTGATTACTTTAGCATCATACCTGCCTACAACAAATTTTGGACATACGTAGGCTACAGCTCAGCACGAAATCGGATGCTTTTTTTATCGACCCATATTCTGCGGTCTCTAATAAACTTTGTTCAACCTGCGCAACAGTGTTTCTAAAATTGCGTAAGCGATATATAGTCGCGTTTCGTTCAAAATTTGTAATGGTTGAGCAAGTTGATCACTGCCTCGCAGTGAACTTCACATTTCTCGCTGTGATGCAGAAAAACATTGGCTGATCATTTTTAACGTCCTTTTGACGCAATAAACATCTTCCAGGGCATGTGTAGGAGCAAGCAAATTTTTTGTGGTGCGAAGAATTTTTGCCCAAATTTTCCCAAACTTTCCCGAAAAGTTGTTTTGTGAATTTTGCCTAAAAATTTTCTCTCACAAAGCTGAAGACCTTTTTTGGTGTGACCTCCAGAAAGGTATTCATTTGTTTTTCTGCAAATGTTGGGTGACATTTTTGAAGTCAAACAGCGGTGGGGGCCATTTTTTCCCAGATATTTAAGGATTTTGCCTAGATATTTCAGGATTTTGCCGAGATTTTCAGGGATTTCGCCAAAATTTTCAGGGATTTTTCCCGGATTTTTGACAAATCAAAACTTTTGCGGGTGCGCTTGCACCCCCTGC
>Ga0210059_1003661_pt1 | contig 24688 bp, 15 predicted proteins | sample Ectturendosymbi2_FD_188042 | JGI IMG/M metagenome (GOLD analysis project Ga0210059, IMG submission 188042) | Ecteinascidia turbinata endosymbiont from Florida, USA - Sample 2 (SPAdes) (version 2) | ecosystem: Host-associated > Tunicates > Ascidians > Unclassified | place: Key West, Florida...
AAAGACAAATTTTGAAACCACACATGCATGGACGCCATTACTGGTCCCAAACTGCTGATTTGTCATATTGGTTTGTATGCAGGCGACAAAGCTCTGCAGTAAAATTGCTGTTTTTCAATGAAGATAGGGATTTCAGACAAGCTGAAACTGATGAAAATTAAACGTTACTTACAAAACGACGGTATTTCGAAGTGATTTTGCGTGATGTAAGGCTTGTTAATGGTTATCGGGTGGTGTAGGTCAGAAATGTGTTCATCAATCAAAAAATGCAGTCTGTGGACAAGGGAAGTAGGCGCACGTTTTTCCTGGTTGAGTTAGGTGTGATACTTAATTACAGTAAATTCCGTATAAGACAAACTTACTTTGAAGAGCATACGCTAGGAAATGGTATATTTACAATGTTTTCATTCACAATACTGTCATAACACTCATCTTGTCAAGCATTAGCCTAGTTCGCCTAATCTAGCACAGGCTTTACTGCAAGTTACAGTAACAATAGGATAGCAGGCCTATTCATTTTATAAGACAAAATTGGCCAGTATACTTGGTTGCGCTACTCCAAAACATGCAACACATTCAAGAAAATTTCCTTGACTAGATCTTCATGTTTCAAAAAGGTGAAGTTTGAAAGAGTTGCTTGATAATTTGCCAAAGAGATAAATGGACCCTTAAGATACATAGGAAAAGGAAGCTCAAGCTGTGCAAAGTCAGTAAAGTTTTAGGTCATTTGCTATGTGGACCAGTATTTTGTTTAATGCATGCTTTGTGATTGATGTTTCTGAATTACAAACATGCAAAAAAAAATTTTTTGTCCTTGCTTGGCACAATATTGAATGCAAGATGTAAATTGGAATGTCAAATCATTTTATTCTGGAATGCTGCATGTAATTTTTTTGCAGTATAATATTAACCATCAAAGTTTGGAGGAAATTAGCAATTGAAACAAGATGCCATTCCAGCCTTTGTTGGTGTTCCAAATCTACAAAATTGTTGAAAGTGTCAAGACACAATTTATGAAGGGCTGGCAAAGCTCTTAATCCCAACAAACATGCATGTGCAAGTACATTGATTTAAAAAATATTTTTAAATTTGTAATTACTTCATTGCCTTTACTTAGTTTGGTGATATGTACCAGTCATATTTATATTTTTTATTTGTTGTCAGTAAACATCAATTACCATACCTACTTTTTAGAAAGTTACCTGAAAAGTGAAGGCTACTATGAACAATTATGAAGACAGTGTCAAATTGGAGGAAGTTGCACATTGGAGGTGACAACCAAAATGAAAGGTTTGTTCATTACATCTCACCCAGTTTTACTTTGGTCATGATTTTGATTTTTGTTTGAACAATTAGTGACGTGATTGCATCTGTTTGTAAAATGCATCCCATGTTGTAAGTCTTGTGAATAGCTTTGTACGACATCACCCACAACATGACCAAGACTATCAATGAATGTTTTTGTGACAGTTGAAGCTGCTCCAGGAAACCATTGCGAATTTGAAAAGATCAGTCAACAAAATTGCTAATCCTGACCAGCTGGAAATGTTAGAGTGCCTAACACATCATGCTATGATATGTTCAGATGAAACTCTGAAGAGAGCATTCTAGATTCAATGTGCAACTGGAGAACGTCTTTATAGTAACTTGGAGACCTATATAGCATGCTCAAAAATAGGGGCTCTTGTTTAATTAACGTGAAAGGAAAACAGTGTAGTTTACATATGAAAGATCACAAAAATGTGCCATTTTGGAAGTTTTTTTTATGAGATTTCAATTCGGGCACCTAAGTACAAATAATATATCCACCCATGGTTCAGCGTCATATGAGTTGGAATTTCAGTGATTATGGCAAATGTCACATTTAACAAGCGGAGTCGTCTTATTACGCTTTCGAAACACTAAAACTATACCCAAAGAGCCACTACAAATTGCAAAAGTTACACAAAAATGAACACGTTTTGATTTACAGAAGGATTTGATGCATGCTGGAGGTCACCTAAACTCAAGTAGCCTACTGGAGCCTGGCAGAAAGGCTAAGAAACCGCTAAAAAGCAGCTTCCTACTTAAAAAATGAAGACAAAAAAATAGAAATGGCAAAAAATTGAAAGTTTGGACTGTAGGAAACTTGAAAGATGCTGTTTTCAACATCATCATTGTTAAAAGGCGGACAAGGAGCGATATCTCTCAGTGACATGGTCGATTCTCCTGAGTCGTTGCGACGGATGTGGACATAGATCGGGTTGGCGTCGATTAGCTCATCTTCGTCGACTACCGGATCAAATTTAATTTACTCGCACGCACAAAACGACGTAAAATGACTTTTTCTGTTGACGCCAACCATGTGGGTGAGGCTGTACCGTGCGCTGATCGGCGAGCAAGTGCAAAAAAGTGTTTTTGCGATGTGATATTGCTTGAGATACACTGAAATGAACGCATCGAGTGCAAAGCGTCAGGTGAAGCCCACTCCCAATATGAAACCGGTAACTGATGAGACTGCAAAGTTAGCAACGCAGTTTCCAAATAATGTCATTGTAACTTTCCACTTACGCATTTCTAGTCGGATGGTAAGGAGTCGAGTTAGTGGTTGCTGCACCGAGACTGTAGCCCTTCATGGGATACAAATGATAGCTCTCGGGCTAAGTGAATATATTTGGGCATGACGATAGTAACAAATAGCTAACTGAGAATTCGATAACGGTTGAAGCGTTCATGTTTTGACAAGGTCAGGCAAATGGAAATCTTGAGTATGTATCAATAATCGCAAGTATGCAGCTGTTACTAGATACAGATGGCAAAGGTGCTTTAAAATCTATACTAGATGCCCGTTGGCTTGTTTTACTTTGACAAGAGTTTGTGGTGACGATTATTGGAATCGTGCCTTATTTTCTGCAAAGATAGAAAAATTGTGACAGGCTTTGTGGAATAACGTGGAAAACAGTAAGTTCTTTGGTCAGACAACATGCAGCAATCGTGTTATACCAGAGTGACATAAGTGAGAGTGAATCTCCTCAACTTGACATATTCGAATCGATGTGCAACCACGAAAACAAGGGTTTCATCGATAGAATGAAGATTGGCATTAAGAACTGCAAAAGGGCGGCATGATTCTGTTTTTCAATGGGAAGGACCTTACAGTTGCATGTGGTTTCACTTTGTGGAAAAGTTCGGCATGCATTTCACATGTTACCCTTAGCGTGCTTAACAACCGGTAAAAGGTTTTCTTATTTTGTGGAAGAAGAAACTGCTGAAGAAGTTTCAAGCAATCTAAATCTGGTTTGATGATTTTACTCTGGGTTTGATTGCCGAGAACGTTGATTTGCGTGGCAGACTCTACAGATTTATTTCATTTATCGTTAATGTGTGGCGCCTGAAAACATTGGAGGTGTTTTCCTCCTGTGATCAACCGCATATTTTTATGTCATCCAGACGGGCGGAGGCATCCCTTAAATTTTCTTCCTCTGGGAAGCGATTGCTCTCTCGCTGAAAACTGATGCCGCCATTGGTGATCTCGAAAGGAATATGTTTGCTTTGGACACAGTGTTTTTTCCGGCAGAGTGTATTACAGGGACTTCAAGGAAGGCAGGTCAAGCTTCGAGAAGAAAACGTACTCAGCAAGCTTATGAACCAAGTCGTATATGCAAGAAAAGGGGTAAGCGTCCAATTCAGTGTTCAAAGTGATTGCCTGAGAGTAATCTACGCACTTTCCGATTTTCCCGTCCGCTCGAACAACTACAACTCGTGCATGCCATTGCGAACAGATTGTTTCAATGATATCGTCCTCGTGTGGTGTGACAATTTGTTGTCCAATAAAATCTCTGTCAGCTTTGTTGTACTTTAAAAGTTTAGTGCAATAGTTGACAATTTCACGGCAGATTGGGAAACATAAGTTGCAGAAACAACAAATACCTTAGGTAAGGCACAAGACGCATGTTTAGCAACAATGAAGTTTTTCTTTAAATTGTCGTACTCGATTATAATGTTTTTATGCAACTTCTGAAAAGTTTGGCCAAGGATTACATCATGACGTAAATGCTGGATGACGCTAAAGCGAACTTCGTTATCAGTAACGTTGTTGACAGTTTTGCCCATAATGCGTGTTCCGAGAATTATAGACGTTTGGCTTGTTTGAGCCATTGACACCTCTTGTCTACAAGGCAAGATTTTCACATTCATCAAGCAAGCTGCAAATCTACTGATATATTTATCGGAACTCTCTGAATCAACTGAATCACAGACGTTTTTCTCACATAACACAACATGAATAGAAGCGGATGGTAAAGATTTGGGGAATAGAGCACATATTTGTGACGTGGATGCAGAAAATGACATACGAGCTTTACCTTCACAGACGTTTCGCAATGTCCCATTTCTAACCCTTGTTGCATTGTTCATTTCGCGCGGGTGGTAGTTAAATCCAACTAAGTAATATTTCCTTGACAAAATGCCTCGGAAGAGCTTCGCAAATCCAATTTGTTTGTAAGAGCGGCATCATTGGAGATGCGAAACGTCCGGGAAATATTCAAGTGACATATTTTCTTGCTTAGCTGCAGTTGCAGATATTGCTGTTGTAGAGTTGGCATTGTACGCAAAACATTATTTGTGAGCAGCACCTAGAGCGTTGCCTTGATCCAGAACCAATCACCGGTCCAGTGTTTGGTTTCGCAGGAGGCGTTGACGGATTGCAGGAGACAGAATGGCGTTAATAAAAGCGTTTCGGCACAATACCTGTATGTATCGTTCATCACAAAACTTTTGCATTGGCAGTTTTTGCTTAGTATTTATAATGCTTGGAAGAACTCATGTAATGTTTTGCCAACAGCATGTTTGCGAGTTTCTTGACGAGAGCGTGCAAATATTTCGTTCGGTCTTTCAAAAATTAAGTTAATAAACGTTGTGGAAAAACATTTGCAATTTCATTCCATATTTTTACGACAAAATCATTAATGAAACGCGGAGTGAGCGGACAACCCCACAAGTCTCCGCATTTTGATTCCAGACACCTTCACGCACCCACCCGAATGACCCTCCCAAGAAAAGCCTGCGTCCGGCTCAACCGCCTCCGCATCGGTGTCGGACGTTTCCGCTCTTGCTTGTACAAATGGGGTATGGCCTCCTCTGCGGACTGTGAGTATGGCGCAGAAGGACCAACCGTCGACGAGGTTGTTTTCCATTGTCCAATCCATCGACCTCCTCATGGACTGCATGTCCTGACGGTTCTGGACGATGGGACAACCGAATGATTGCTCAACACCTCCCCGAAGTCTAGTACGGCCAAGCAGTAGGTAAAAGATCTCGCTCAAACGAAGGAAGACCACAAGGTATGAGCAGTTCTGATATTGCATCATTTCCAGCTTGGTGTTCCAAACTTTCAGTTTGCACCAAGTTTTGTTTCATGCATGCTCACCTTCATTTCCAGTTAGACCTGTCATAGTATAGTTCAAGAGGTTAATGACCAATTTTGAATGTATATTGCAGAGATGAGGAACCTATTTATTATCGCGGGCTGCATGAATTGTATATTATCGCTGGCGAGTCGCAAAACCAATTCATTTAATTTCATCCTAAAATCCTACCTTTAAGTAATAACAAGTCAGAGTGATTTCTCTTAACGTACTATCTTAGTACCTTCGTATCCTGGAGTTTCGTTTTGACGCGATGCAGTACTCTAACACGGATAACGTAAATTCTGATACGGACCAAATCAAGTGTTCACGCGGGCCGGGTTTGGGCAGTGTGCCGCAGGTTCCCCACCTTTGGCATATTGTATGACGCTTTAACTTCTAATTGCAATTCAGTAAATTTAAGCATGCATGGTAGTAACGAGAAACACGAAAATACATGAAAGAACGCAAAGATAAATACGTTTTGGTAACAGAAAAGCAAACGCTTGATGGCGCTAACATATTTACTTTGATGAATCACAAGCATGTAGGACACACTTGGCATAAAAGTTGTATAATGAAGAAAGTATATTTACCAACTTGTTCCTCTTCGCATTATAACTGAGAAGCGTGATGATTTCCACTGGTGATGGGAAAAGGAATTTTGAAGTGCACAATGGTGCATGTTTTCCAAGCTGAACTTCTCATGGGATTTCAGAGCGATTGGATCTCATAGCACGAATGATTGCAGTGTTCTGTCAATCAACGTTCAGGTGAGAGCCAAAAACCTAAAAAAGTTGTCAGTAGTTACACTGAGCCCAAAATTGTCGCAAGCTTACATCAATGGCCTTACCGCGTTTTCCCAAGTCCACTTTCCCAATCTTACTATGAAATAAATAGAAAGACGCGCCAAATGCCGAACAAACGTTTAACCGCGAATATATGGAGACTTTACCTTGATCTGCAAAGGATAAATTGCTCACCTACACGAGAATGACGAAAATGGGACTTATGGCAATTGTCCATCACTGGATTCCACAACTTTCGACTTGCTGCATACTTGTGAGATTGTTTGCGAAGTGGCCTTGAAAATTTGTCATCAAATGTATGTAACGAATGACTCATAGAGATTGGATCTGTCCAAAGTTTCTAAAAAGCACTTCGTCCATATTCTGTATCTCACGAATTTGTTTAAAGTTCGTTCGTTCCCTTCAAAACTCAACGTTGAAAACAAACGCCAACAAACGCTTCATACTCTCCTTTGATCAGCGCTTTAGGCCCCATAAATATTGAAACAAGTCATTATTATCGTCTACACCTCCAAGAAGGAATGTGTAGTAGCCTGTTGTCTTTTTATTGATTTTATTTCGTTTACATGCCTGTCCGATTTCTAGCCAAATTTCAGACAACCAAATGATAGTACCGCTATTGCTTATTTGACCTCTCTCTGGCAAAGGCGCCTCACGTTGAGAATTCACTCTTTTTGTACAATGTCTTGCTCTACATAAAACGCTTCAACTTCACATATGCTTAGTTCTGACAGAGTCGAAATATTCTTCAGCCGTGTCTTCATAAACTCGACGAATTAACAAGCCATATATATTGTACGTTTTATATGCATCACACCTACATGTAGAATACAAATGCATTTGCTGCAGTGAGGCTTTGGCCGTGCAATATCACAAAATCTGAAACACAAACCTGCATTTTTCATAAACAGTTGCAGAATTGCTTGCGGAACACCGCCATAATGGCAATAACGAACGCTCAACCACAAAATTTCACATTTGTCAGGTTAGGCCTACTGCAAGGCTGCTGCTAGTGTTCAGGTAGCCTCCATAAACAAAGATATCTTTTCTAAATTCTTGCTGCGTGCAACCAGTGACACCCATGCTTTCTTCCAAACGCTCTAGGTCTCCCCAATCTCCTCAAATCACCTAAAAATAGCTGCTGACAATAATTCGTAAATAGTTGTCCCACTCCTACTGTGCTATTGCTGTCTAATTTGACGACATTTTGCAATTATCGGAATATTTCTCGGGATTACATTGTATGAAGATATTTCTTCCTTGGAGTTGGAATCAATGAGACAAAAGAACATTTTACATATTGACTCGAAACAAGGTATTCCCCACATAAGTCCTAGCTGAAGCACGCCAACAGAAGCTGAGAGACACTGCATAGGTTCACATGACAGTTTTTCCGAAATCATTCATCTATTGAGAGGTTCAACAAGAATTATGCAAAAATGGGACATTCGTTCTATAGCAATCTACATTTTTGAACAGCACATCGATACCGAAGTAGTTGCACCTTGCAAAAACCTGATTTTGTCAGACTGCATGGAGAGATACTGCTTGAGCCATTGAAATGCACTGAAAAGATTAATAAACGTAAAACAGGTTTACAAAAATGCAAATACAGTATTTACTTTGCAACGCTGACGAATGGAGTCACAGCACCATTATAAAAGACATTTAAAATGAATACGAGCCAGAGTTGAAGCGGGAAGGTTTTGATGTCGGTGAGCTTCACTTTCTCTTGAGTCACATCCTTCTTTCGATTTAACATCTTTTCAGCTCGTTTATCCAAGTATCCAATGATCAAGGCACATCCAAGTGAGAAGAAACATGTCAATGCAGCTGTGAATAGAGAGGACTCTTTGTTAAAGCTACAATGCAAGCTTTGTCAAAACAAAACTTTGTTTGCAAACGTACAGCTTGAGTTTCTTGCACTTCTTCAATGAAGAGGTGCGCCATCGTTGCAAAAAGAACTCATTTGCACTGTACGATTTCCCGTTCGGTTTCAGTGACACATAGCATTCCTACAACTATAACAATAGGTTTTGGAATGACAATGCTTTGTCGTTATGACACGAAATTAAATTAGCTAAAAACGCCTAATAGTTCGAGGAAATGAACTTAAGAAAAATAAGATTTGATACCAGGAAGACAAATATTGGCAATTAAAGACATAATTTGATCCAGGAAGGACAAATGTTCCTACATGAAGACACAATCTTCGTTTTCTGATCTTGTATATGAAGCAAAGCAACGTGAATTGGTAGAATGAATATTATAAATCAGTGGTTCTCGAAATTTTACTGACATGCCATCTAGCAATATAATGTCCATGAAGGACCCTTGACTGTAATTACTGTATGAGAACAATGATTACAGTAGAAATGTACCTACTTCATGTCTCCCAAAAATTTCTTATGAAACATTTACAAATATTCTTGAAACTCTTGGAGCACCTTCATGTACCCCCATTTGAATATCACTGTAATAGACGGTGTATGGTGAACATAATGCCAGACACAACTTATTGATCATTGACCAGATCAAATTTTGATCAAACCGGACGAAAATTGTCATCGAAATTTCCCATTCAACAATCAGTGCATCGCTCATTTACCGATGAAAAGTGAGATTCCGAGAGTTCTGTCTGAGTGAATTCCACGTTTGACGGCGTTGTAGAGTGGTCCCATCACATTCATGTTCACTGTGCTTGCCTGTCAGCCAAAAAACAAGGATAGACGTCGCGGGAAATGTGAACTAAAAATGGAAGACCTTCCTTTTTTGGCAGGGTAATTACCATTGATTCACATCGGAAATTACAAGTTGGTTGTTGAATGCAAACTCAAATTTTCGAATCATGCTTGCAATAAACTTCGCGAACAACCGAGAAGATACACTTTCTATGCAAAAACCGACTGTACACATAGATGTATGAATGATCCGAACGCAAAGATAAATCTTTTTTATTGCCCCGATTGCCCATAATGAATCTTCTCACAATTAGTATAATAGTAGCGGAGACGATGTTTGAATTTTTGCAAAAGATGTAATGAATTCAACTGATTTTACAGTGGCACTGGTTATTGGCAAGAACGGCAAATACATAAAACTTGATATTAACAGACATTCACAGGGTTGATTATTATGCTTTCTAAATACGAGAACACACATGAACTCTTTTGGGAGAAGTGCGAACTTCACTGTATGAACGACAAATTTTTTTTGTAAAATGTTGTAAATATCAAGCAAACTTTATAAAACTTTTTTCAGTGTAAGAACTCCTAACTAACGTCGCTGGAATATACCCAAAGCAACCACTTCATTGAAAAATGAGTTAATTTCCTAAAACTCAGCAGCGAAGCAAAACGATGGAGGCGCAATCAAAGTTTGTTAAACGTGCTCTGTTATTCAAGGAAGAAATATCGCAATGACAATATCGCTTGCTCTCAAATGCCAAAAACGTACAATTGTCCCGATGCTTAGCTGAAGACCAAACACGAAATTGAGCTCCTTTCCCTTGAACCATAGCACGGCGTAAGTATTCTGCGCCACAGTGATCGATTCTCCACCAATGCCGAACAAAAATCTCCCGAGATCCATCAACCAAATCTGTTTAACGGTGGCTCCTGCAAAGACAACGGTTTGATTACTAAAACCCGTTACTTGAAATAAAAACAACTCCGATCTGCCATTGAAGGAAGAATCCATTTACACATGTAACTTTGCAAACTGTTTGAGGAGATTCCTTATTAACTCAAGGATAAGACTCTTTCCAGTGGCGTGTCTAAAGTATGGCAGGCATGGCTTGTGCTACAGACGTCACTTTCGTGGAGCCTCAAAGATTATTTGGGAAAAACAAAAATGTGTAACTTTCCGCTTCTCTTGCTTCTATTTTGAGCCCCATACAGCCTTTTCCTGCAAATCTGGTTCAATACATTGCTTGCATTTATACAGGTGTGTTGGCAAAACTGTGTTATTGTGAAACAACACGACACTTGGACGCTGTATCACCGCAATAACCTTCATTTTTCTACAAGACCTCGTCCGTCTAACGCTACAAACAACGCTAAGTCAGTCTGAGTTCAGGGATCCGACATGGAAAAGTGCCGCCCCCCTCTGTCTGTTGCGTAACCAGAGGTGTGAGCCATTGGGGGGGTTCTGCAGGGGGACCGTTAGCCGTCGTGTGGACATGCAGTAATTAGTTACAAAATACTCACAAACGTTACAAATATATGGGCTTAAGTCTTCGTATGTTCGCACCACATATATATGGTTGTGATTTCGAGCATATGCCGTTCGTGGCGCATCGCACATTCAATGGCACGCTAACCTAGAGGCTGGAACAAGCGGTACTCGAATAACACAAAAATGGTTATACAACGAAGTACAAAGCAGATGTTAGATTGTAAACACAAATAACACAGGCAAGGGCGTCCGCAAAAATTTTTACAGGGTAGGCAAAGTCGACATTTTGGTTGTCCATTTCAAGCTGCTGACAACACAAATGCAAATAGACGTTCAAATAACGCTTTAATTTTGCTACACCACAAAAAATGACCCATGCTAACTGCAACAGCCCCAAAAATGTACTTCGTTGGCAGCAATGTTTCTTTTCACACCGTATAAAACTCCTTGGCAGCAATATTTCTTTTCAGTGTTCACATCGTATGTTTCTTTTCACCCCGTGACTTATTGCTATCAGCAGTCGCTGCCTCGCAGCAATACCTGCCACAGATGTCTGCATTCAACGGTTACATGCACAGAAACGCCTACTGCCGTAACTTTGAACCTATGTTGCCATGTTATTGTTACGCGAAAAAAGCTATTTTCAAAACTATCCTCCCCTATGTTTCGCAACCTGCCCCTGCAAGCAATGTAGCTGATTTAGTGAACTGCAAACTCATCAGTATCACTGCATGATGCTCGAACAGTGAATCCGGCTTATGTGCAGTGTGAGTTTCATACTGGAAAGTGAAACTGTCATTGAAGGACTTAAGTCTTTTAAGCTGCTGACTTCAGGTGTTCTAAAAATTTTTGGTTCTTAGACCCAATTTCCAGGTAATAGCAAATGCCCATTTCCCCTTTTCCATGAACACAAGGGGATGACAAACACTGAAACAGCGCACCAACTACAACATATTTCACTTATCAAATTTTCATACGACAGTGGGAAGAACATGAAGACATTTTATCAACAGGTTCTGAAGGAAATGTCGGATGGAGATGCCCAGTGGCGTACAAAAGCATTCAAAGTATCAAATACTTTTGCGAGATGTTTTTAACTTGAGACGGACAACCATTTGTTTTCAGTGGATTTAAATCATGATTTGACAGTTGGCATTAATTACAAAATCAATTCAATTATGTATTACTATTTGTCTTGCGCATATCCTCAGCATGGAGGGGATGAAACAGTAACCACAAGAAAATGCAATTAATACTGATTACTTTTACAAGATAATAATGAAACTGTGCAACAGCGTTAAGTATACTAGTCATAAATATGAACTTTTCAAATGCATGTATTTTGTATTTGAGTTGGCTTACAAACTGAACATCTCCTTGGATGGACACCATTGCCGCAATTCATGTCACAAAATTGCTGATCAAGAACTTCTCATTGAGTGCCTGTGGGGTCAGATATTTCCTGCGTCAATACATGTGGCCTTTTAAATTATATATCAATTTTTTAATGAAATAAGTCAATAAATTTGCAACAGCAAAGGCAAGAAAACCATGTCTTTGAACTTGGATATTTACTAGTGAAGCATTAAAACTGACCTGTTACAGGTAAATTGTAGTTAGTCGGGGTGATGCATCAGAAAAAAATTATGTCAGTTTTCTGAACATTGCAGCAGAACTTTGAATTTGCTGTTGTGCTTTCTCTTTAAGTTTTTTAACACCATGATTCACATTTAATTCTGCATCATATATATATGTTGCACATATTTGTATTTGGTTGTCAAAACTGCTATCTGTACTGCATAATCAACATTACAAAGATAGCTAAGTAAAGAAATGCGATACACATCAAAATTTTTGATTGATAACATTAGTGTCAAATTGCCATATAGAGCGTTTGCAATACTCAGAAAAAGTTGAGAACTGATATTGAATCCGGATGTGGATGGTTATCAGACGACTCCTGATAATGATTGCATACTGCTTTAACCAGCGGTTCCAAAACTTTTTCGAGCGTGACTGAAATCTGAATTGGTGAACATCTTGCGACCCACGTCTCAAACAGCGTATGGTAATACTGTATGACAAAAAATTTGATAGAATGGATGATTTTTGGAAGTAGATTGCTAAGTTTGTTTTCAGTGTCAGCAGTTTGTTCTTTCCTCAAGTTCCTATGCAACACTACAAACAAACAAGCGAACAAGTTTGAAAAATTTGAAAAATTTAATTACAAATCAAGTTTAGGTTTTAAACCTGTCAAAGCGCCTTAAACCTAGCTTTAAAAAAAGGAAAACCTTAATTTAATCAATTACGATTACATTGGAAGTAATCACGATTACAATGGTGATTGCATTTGACTTGAAACATCCTCAGAAGGAACATAAACTCATTTCCATGGTTTGATGTAAGTGTATTTTCGCACAATATACGATATGAGCGAATGCCGTGGATGCAAATGCGGATCACTGAGGAGCAATCACTTAAAGAAAAAAACGACGTCAATTAGTTGCTGAGATGTCAATAAAAACTTTAAAATATTGATTCAACAAAAATATTCAATGCCTAAAATGTTTGATACAGTTGATAAACATCCACGTTTCACATCGTTAATCAGTCATACAACATCTATCAGGCTTGGACGCTTGTCCAGAAACGCTGAAAAGTCGTTTGTTAGTACTATAATTTCAAAATTGCTTAATTCTTCAAACTGGGTTACGATGTTTTCAGTTGTATGCAGTGGCATTACTAAACATTTGAGTCAGGGGGAAGACGTAGCTGAAAGAGGCCCACTTGCCACTGTAAGGGGCCGTTAGCCACTACACAGAAATAAAACTGAGAGATGATGGTGCATGCAGATATTCATAGATATACTCAGGGACGGATTTACGCATAGGACAAGTAGGACATGGCCTACGGACCCGCGCTTTTGGGGTCCCCGCGCAATTCTTCCCTATGACGACTCAATATTAACTGAAATTTGCGAAACTGCGCAGAGGCATAACTTCAAAATTTACCTTGAAAGGAGCGGAAATTCAAATTTTTACTCTAGACCCTTATGAGCATCCGTGCAATTTCGTGGGGGACATGGGGGACGTGACCCCCCACATTTTCATACGGGGGGCATAAAATCCCTTGTCCACCCACTTTTTTATCTTTAGGTTTTGTATTTGGAGAGGTTTCCAAAATAAAAGTGATGTTTGTTACGTTTCGTGTGAAGAGCTTTTTATGTTAGATGTTACACATAGCGAAGTTGATACTGAAACAGTCTGTCTGGTGTGGTATCACTGATTCTGATATTTTATGAATTTAAGTTGCGATAAAATGAATTTTAGCATCTTACAAGTTTCTAGATACCACGAAAGATAATTAACTGCTTCTGTCAGACATTCTGCCCTGTGTGCTGTGCTATTAGAAAGTTCACTGTCTTGAAACAATGAGAGTTTTACAGCTGCACATGTATGAGACCGCAGTGCTGTCATGATTTGTTTCGTGCAGAAGTGCAACTGGATTTGCTGTAACGTTGGTTGTCATGTATTCAGAAACAGACAGCGTAAAATTTAATGATTCTAGTGTATATAATGTTAGAAAGTTACATTATGAAGCAAATCTCTGCGACGTTTTTGCCGAGGACAAAAACCACCACTATTGTGGAGACTTAATTTAGTATGGGCAGTTTTCCAAAAGACAGTCTTCAACCATTAGTACACAGATTTCAGTCAAAACGTTGGAGAAGTTTACCTAGCTATATATTGACCTATAACTCAAAACTGGCGACTTGACCAGGAATTGAAGGAAAATATATATTTATCCTCACTTCTTGTGATGACGCGACAATGGTGATCAACTCATTATAAATATATTTTGTGGCCCCTAAACTTTGTGCCTGTGCTGAAAACATTGGTTCGTAAGTCATCTGATTTACGTAAGTTTGACCAAACCCACAATGCAGCAATGTTTTAATCCAAGTGCGAAACATTTGCTTTGCAGGAAAGTGACCATTTGTTTTGTCGTACATCTTTATCGTGTTAATGCAGGTGAAACTTGTTTTTTTTGCCAATTCAACGTTGTGCATTTTGATTTCTGTTTAATCTCAAACATATTTTCGTGTCGTCATGCAAGTACAACTCTTAGAGCAGGGGTTCCCAACTTTTCTCTGACCATCTACCACTTCCGCATTCCGAGATATGAGCATGTACCCCTTCAGCATTTCAACAAATAAGCATGGATCCCTTCAGCATGTTGACAGATAAAAATGTACCCTTAAAATGTTTCTACGACAAAGTATATTATCATTATCATTCATAGACATATTTAACAATAAGCACAAATTGATTTTTGATAATAATATTCAGTTATATATGTACAAATATTTGTAAATAAATAATACGTAAGTGTAATTTTCTCATAATCTGTTGGCCTTAAACGCACCCTTTCAGATAGGCAAATGCACCCCTGGGTGTACATGTACCTCAGGTTGGGAACCCTTGTCTTAGGGTAAAATTTTTGACATTAATTTCCTCTATGAAAATTTGATGACAAACCTCGAAAATTCGGTTGTGATAAGACAGAGCTAAGTGACACCACTGACAGAAGTCACAAGACAACAGTCACCAGACGATTAGGTAAGCAGAAATTTCATTGGAAGCTAGATGGGTATGTATGCCGGGGCCACAAGGGTAGGTTGAAAGGACACATCGTCCACCCATCAGCAGTAAAAATAGGTTGAAATTAGGGTTGCCAGGTTGGTCTTTTTCAGGCCAAATGTCACAAATTTGGCCTCGTTTCATGTTGCTTGGCCTACAAAATTTTAGTTGGCCTTTTGACCTAATCTCACGTTTGTTAGCCTTAAAAATTCCTTTGGCTTTTTGGCTCCTTTTTTCACCTTTTTACGCTGAATTAGGCTCCTATGAAGAAAAATATTTCTGTTCGATTTTTTCGGAAACACATTTGTAAAATTGTTGTGATAAATGCTATACTAGACCGATGTCCGCGTTCTGATATTAATAATATTTGAGGTATGCCAGTTTCGAAATAAAGTTTTTCGGTAATCACTGGAATCGTGTGCACTCACTCCACAGTTTAGTGCGTTGTAAGCAAGCCCGTAACCATGGGTCGAATTCTTTCCCCGGATAAAAAAAATTCCCCACTGAAAAATTGTGTTGGTCGTATTTTAAAACCATTGCGCATAGTTTAAAAAAATTTACCACCTCTCAAAAAACTCTTTGCCCTCCCTGGTGTCCCAAGCTGGTTACGGGTCTGGTTGTAAGCACTAAGCAAGTACAACGCTTGTAGACAGGTCTGCATTTCCGCGATAGCAATGCGACAATGATGTCAGGCTTTGGTGGTATCGTCTTTGCAACCTTAAGAAACGTGAATAACATATCAAATAACGCTTTTACCCACACTTCTTATAAAAATCAATGATAATTGATGTGTTCTACTATAAGAGTGATATGCACGTGCGACCAATGCGATTCAGCATTTTGTGCACTCCAACTGACAGCTCTGATAACACCCGATTGTTATGTTTTGCTATATTGCTGTGCTTATTTCTATCCAAATACGATATTAGTGCAAGCAGGCTAACGGCAGTACCATGTCCAGAAACAAATTTAAGTATATTAGTTTGTAAATCAGCTCTAAGGACAAAGCAAAACGCGATTAGTGTTGCTTTCAAAACACGTCCAGAAACAAGATGGGGAATCTGTAGCCTATTTACAAAACTTCTCTTCTGCATCAATTCGGTGACTACTTTGGTTTCACACCAAGCTGACCCCCCGACTTTACAACAAAATTGCGCCCATGCTGTGAGTACCATAGCAACACGACAATATTGTGCATCTGGCAGTGAGAAAGATGCAGGCCGTCTTTATGTAAGTGGTTAAAAAATAAGAATCAAAAAATGAAAACAGTGTTTAATTTTTGTTCAATTTTCCACTGACTAAAGCTCGCAATATCAGGAAAAAATCTCCAGAGAAAAGCAATGATTTCAGTATTGGATCTAACATTTCGTTGTTTTTACTAGATTTCGCGCAATCAGAGATTGCTTGTTGAAACTATATGTTAATCAAATCAGCAAGAACAGTTTCTTGTGAGCTTTACAGGGAAATACGAATCAGCATTGGGCTCACTTCATATGGAGCGGCGGCAATACTTTGCTGCTATGCAAAATTAATCTTCATGCTGTTAACCATCTGCCTATTGCGAAGAGCAGGGCTTATCAAACTATGGGTGGCGGCCACAACTGGGGTCACGAAATGTATTTCGGGAATTCAAAACTAATTGGATTGACAAATCAGATATAACAATTTTTGTAAAGTTTGCAATAAAATGAAGGTCGGCCTGCGGTGAATCTATTTCTAGTGCATTTTTATTTTTAGGGGCAATATCCCACATTATACCGTCAGCTGTTTACTATGATTCCTGCCTGAGCTATCAAATCGTAATAAAAACCTGACACAACAAGTTATGCGTTGTTACACCATGACTGTTTCAACGTACTAACACTGACCTTATTGCATTCATTCCGTCACGAAGACATGCTGCTGTTTATTAGACTCTATAGGTCTACAGTACTCTACGGGCTAGGCTAACTGCTTTGAGAGCACCAAAGTACAGTAAACCTCGGTTAATCCAGATCTTCGCCAAAACCGGATAAAACTGCTGGGACAAATAATTTTTAACGTTTTTCTTTATAAAAATCTTTGGTTTATACGGATTTTTTAATCCGGATCTTCGCAAATACCGGATAAAATTTTCTCTTTTCACACCTCGTAATTTGGATTTTTGTCTCTAGGAAAGATTCGGTAACTTTTAGACGCAACACAAGCGTGCTCACGATCACCAACGACCGTAGAGAATTATCATAACAACGGTCGCAACAGCGAGCAACATTCAGCAAATCGTAGAGACGATAATTGCGTCACACGCGGGCATGGATTATCGTATTGAACATAATGCTTAAAGCACGCTCACTCACCACGGTTTCAGTCTACTGATCAATGTTGGGTGTACGTGCGTAGAACATTATCTCTGATTGTACTCGGTAAGATGTCTGGAGGACATTCAGTGGCGATTAGAAGGGTGGGGGCTGGGTGGGCCATGGACACCCAGATTTTTTCTTTCCCCCCTTTTGCCCCTCCAGTTTTTTTCTTAATTTCCCGTTTAATTTCGTTTGGTTGATATATGCACTAATGCCAAATGCGTTTTGTAAAAGTAACGGCAATTTTGTCAACAGCGCCAGATCTCAGCTCTGTCATAATGCGCAAGCAGCACAGGGAAAACAAAGACAATCAGTATTGTTAAGCTACAATTGATAATTTGCCCTATTTTGGCTGATTCGTTACGTTTCGGTGTGTTTGTGACGTGAAAAATCGCATCAAGGATTGCGTCAACAGCAGAAAATAAACTTCGCTGAAGAAACTGTCCTGACAAGATTCACTACAAGAGTCATTATAATTTGAGAAATTCTGCGTTTGTTCCTTTTGAAGTTACGGCAAATTAGTTTATTTTCACAATACCGGCTTCAGACACTAATTTTCAAAATACGGCCTCTGCTAAATTAGCAGTAAAATACCAGCAATACCGGCTGACAACCCTAGCTACATGCAGTAGATAACTTCCGGTCAGCAATGTTTCAAATGATACTTTACAAACTCTCCAGCCTGCGTTCAATGTTTCTGAAATGCATCATAAGCTGTGTTGTTTTTAGCCGGTCGAGTAGCTAAAGTTGTTTATGACGACACACATTAGTTACTGTAGTAGATCCTCGCATCCTGCGTGAAATTTAGTCAGACCGCGGTCGTGGTGTGGAAAAATTCTTTTCGAAACCAAGAAACAGGTGTAGAAATGGGAAGATTGATCTTACGTGCATTTCAATGTCAGATGGAACTGGATTATATAACTGTCAGCAGAGTGTTGCTTGCTCCAGTAGTAAATGTTTGTGAAAGCATTAAGAATTGGTATCAGTTAATTTACCCGAATTTGTCCTGGCTGCAATATTGAGTTCTGCTGCCTTGTGTATGACTTCGAAACATCTTACGTAAGTGGTTCGCAAGTTCTACCCACACATGTCCTGCAACGTCATAGAATTTTGTACGGATTTTCTGTAATGATTCAGAAGCAATTTTTGGCGTATTTCAGATCTTTACCCAGGAGGTCAAATATTTCTATCAGAAAAATGCTTGAAAGAATTCGCAAATCATATTAATTCAGTGAAAATGTTTTAAAATTTGAAATAACTTTGGCAAACAATTTGCTTCGGAAGGCGTCGAAGCTGCCTATATTGCTCGAACAATTTTTACCTTTTATAGCTACTTAAAAAACTGCGTTTGGTTATTACTGGTCGCTGCAACTATTCCCATTACCAGCGCTTCATGCGAGAAATGTTTTTCAAAAACAAAATTACTGAAAAAATTTCCCAGAAATTCCATGACCACTGAAAGATTGGGTAACGTTAATGTATTTTCAGTTGAAAGGGTAGGTGCTGAAAAAATATATTTAGATGATTCCGTTGATGAATTTGACAGTCGACATGACAATCGAAGGTTTAGTGACATTGAGTTGATAATGGTATAATATTCTAACGTAGCCTGTGCAGGGATCTGTTAGAGTATTATGTTGCTCATTCTCTGTTTGTGTGAATCTTTTTCGTTTTAGAGGTAGTGCGTGTTTCGCTTGCGACAAGACAGTCATAAACCAAGGCAGGGTTGAAAAATGAGCTTTTTAGAATAAGTCAGAGGAAAATTCAGTGTGAATAATCAAATGAACGTCTTTGCTGGAAATATTCTGCGAAATATGCTGTATGCCTGCTGTTACACCTTGCTATCACGAACACGACGATGCACACCTATCTGCGGCACTGCAATTCTACTCAGGCTGCAACTGGTGCCGAAAACTTGATGCTGTTAACTGCTTACTGCATTTAATAGTCCTCACCCTATCCACGCTGCACACTCGTAATAGTAGCTGCATAATATTGTTATGGTTACACCATAATCACAAAATGTCCATAAGCTACCAGAAAAACGGATTAGTCAGTAGTCACCAAACCGTTGGAACCTGATTTATTTTTATGTGCTTTGTAATAAGAATATTTTGATGAGACTAGGTGGCTATCAACATTCTGCTTGTCTCTGTGTCATGATGGAATTCGTGGTTGGAGCCATTTCGCTTTCATGTGAATTGTATTCACTTTCTAAAGCTTCTTTCATTCATGTGGGGTCGGCACTATTGTGTACAGAAACTGGTATTTCGATTTACATGTGCATTGCTGTTGAAGTTGCATGGTTAGCACAGAAACTTCGACATAGCAGTTCATGTGCGTGATTGCATCTACAGTGGCATTTTGGTGTCTCTAGTGAATAATAACGTTATTTCATCTGTAATGATATTCACAAGCCCATGTTGGGTTTGATAGGGTTAATTACAGCAACTTATCTTCAAAACATTGAAAAACCACCATGCAAGATTGAAAACCACAAAACATTGAAAAACCACCACACACAATTGAAAATTTTATGAGGCCACACACTTGCCATGCCCGGGATGACTTTGCGGAGTTATTGAACAATAAACGTTTGCAACTGGAATTTTCAAAACAGAGTTTAGCCTATATGTCATTTTTGGATAAGACCAATATATGAATATTCAGTCATTTCTGGTCTAGCCATTCATAAAGTCTTAGACTTTTGCACAACGTATTTGTGTAAAGCGGTATTCTCAACATTGATAATCATCAAGTCGAAAAACCGATCCTTTTTAAAAAATTCTAAGAATGTCCTTCGTCTTGAGTTGTCTTGTATCAATCTACGAATGATTGTTCTGTGTAAAAATTATAAAGTGCATCCATCACATTTGTTGTGCTTCATAAATTCTATAAACTCAATTGTTTTTCGTTAATTATTTTTCGCCTTACTATTTCCATCACGTGGTAGTTTTATTGCTGTGTAGTTAGTTTCGTGGATTGTGCGCATATGTAGGATTTCGCCGATGGCAAAAATGCATCTTGAGATTTGTAATCAGACGTTCAAATGTATCATTAACAGCTAGGCCAGGGGTTCACAGCCTGGGGTACATGTACCCCTAGGGACAAATTTGCCTTTCCAAAGGGGTACATTTAAGGGTAGTAGAAGATAAGAAATATATATTCACATATTATTCAATTCCAAAGTTTTATACATATATCACGGAGTATTATTTCCAAAAATCATTATATGCTTATTTTTAAATATGTCTATGAATGAACATGATAATATATTTTTTCATAGAAAATCTTAGGGATACATTTTCATCTTTCAACATGCCGAAGGGGTACATGCTTATATGTTGAAATGCTGAAGGGGTACATGCTCACTTCTCGGAATGCTGAAGGGGTACATGGTCAGAGAAAGGTTGGGAACCCCTGACATAAGCTATCCATCAAGGGGACCGCATACAAAAACCTTTTTTCAAAATGGGGCCGCAGAAAAAAAAAGTTTGGGAAGCCCTGGCACAGGGGATCAAAACACTATATTTTGTATTGCTTGGAAAATGACAGCTTCAAAACGGCATAAACAATTTCTGTGTCCACTGAATTGTTTGTGGTTGTTTGTTCAATAAACTATGTGGTTACGGTTGCTATAAAAAAAAGTTTACATACAAGTAATCAGGTCGACAGCTAGACGATAGCTTTGATGGCAGCAACACGGTCCCACATGCAAATGTATACATCCAAAAAACAAACTTGCCAATAAACGCTAGAAATCACAGAAATTCAACGAAAAGAACTTCTGAATTACACGGAAAAGCTATAAATTCCAAGAAAAGATCACAATGCCGCTTGTTCTTGAGAAGAATGTAGGAAAGGCTTTAATGTCTGTTGAACGTTTGAGACAAATGTTGAACCAATGTTGGCACAACAAAAGACAGATTTTTGAGGGGGCTCTGAACATAAGAGGGGCATACCTTCACGATTTTCAGTCAAACGACCAAATGGGTCACACTTGCTTGGGGCCTCAACACTAAGATGGCCTAAGGCCCCACTCCACCTAAATCCGTCCATGACCACACATACTGTATATGTGCAGTGTCTTTGTTTTTTCAGCATAGGTAAGAAAAAACAGATGTGATTCTTATATAAAAAAACGTAGACCATGTGTTAAATATTTCAATTGTGGCAATTTCGGTTGATTTGCCTGTGGCAGTTTATAATCCTGTTACCGCAAGACAAGTAGGATTTCAACAATTCCGTGCAATTCAACACTTTTGCGTCGAAGGCAGCAACAAACGCAGTAATTGTGGGCACACAGTAATGATCTAGAATTTTTTAATAACCGTATTTTCAGAGCGTCGTTTTCGGATTTTGGCAAATGAATTTAACACCTTCCGTTTTTTTCCTCGAAATAATGGGAGAGCGAAGCTCACAAGCGGATTAACCTAGGGCCTCGCATCTAGAGCCTCGCATCAGCAAAATCCTGCTCTGGGTGCACTAGAACATTTAATTACGGAGATTACTCTGAAAAACACAAAGCAACAGACAAGTGAAAACCAAAACATACTAAAACCAAACTATTAGTTAAATGGGAGCCGACTTTAGGCATTTAGCTTACCAGAGGAGAGCGATTTGCCCCTCTGTCCCGGTCAGTTACGCCATTGGTTGTGTCATGGCCTTTCCATTTCAATTGAAACGACCAGTGATACCAATGAAGCTGCGCGTTTGTTTATTGGACAAAAAGTTAACGGTCAACAAAATCTCACTGGTCTCGTTGAGCTTTTTATCAGCATCTTGTCCACGTGTATGATTTCTGTGGACATGCAAGCTATTGGCTTTGTGGAATGGTGCTTTCGACTTGGAATAAATTGCCTTATTCTTCTGAAAAATGCTATTTTGTATAAACTACTCCATTACTACCTGTAAACATATACACAGCCTACTGCAGTGCTTATGTTTATGGGTTCACTCCGAATACATATAAATGAAACGAATATGTTTCTTCACAATGCGCCGCTAACTTTTCTCTTGCCGCAGTGTCTGCAAGTTGTTGACGAAAGCTCCTACTTCAGGTCCTAATTACCACCAGACACTACATTACTCATGGCGACCAACAGAAAGGCTAACTGGAACAATCCGAAAATTCGCTGCTAAACACTGTGTTTGGCGCTGAATTTCCTAGATCAGTGGTTCTCGAAGTTGGTGGAATCTCCCGCTTGGGGGCGATATTGACAGGCAAGTGGATGGAAAAACCAACGGAGGCGATAAGCAGCGAAAATAACACAAACGGGGCAAAAATTCTTAACCACTGATCGATGATTGAGACCGCTTCACTAGCCTATTATTATGTCTTGTTAGTTTTTTTGCAAATTTAATTTACTATGATAATCGTTAGATGTTGTTGCTAAAGCATTTTTTCCGAAATATTTCCTGTGGATCGTCCATGTGCCCCGCTAAAGCGTGGTTTATTTGCACAAGAATTCTGAACGTAATGCTGGCGTGGTAATGCAATTGCTCATTTCAGCTATTCCATGGCTTGCTTCAAACTTTTTAGTAATTTTGTTTAAATAAAATTCTTTAAATCCATTACCTTCCGTTTGCTTCATCAAAGAAAACGACATGCCAAGAGCGAAAAGGGGGCAATGGAATAAAAAATCTTGATAAACACTGATCTAGATTTAACGCGCACAGACGTGCAAATGTGTTCCCTGAGATATAATCATAACAACCATTCATAAAGTAGGAAAACCAATCTAAAAAACTATGGTTCAATTCACAGAGACATTGGGTGAAGAATGTCATTTTTAATCGCGAAAGTAATCGTCGATTACGAATAAATTAGTAATGTAATCGATTAGGATTGCATGCCATTTGTACAGTAGTCAGTTCAATCGATTTCGATTACGATAACTCAAAAACGGTAATTGAGTGTAATCGAATACGATTGATGAATACATTTGCCGTATGTCTGGTAAACACATGCAAATGTTTTTTTAATGCTGCATAATAAACGTAATAGCATGTATTACCAAATTAGCGTGTTTGAGGACCTCCTAACATCAATTGTTAATTAAGGAAATAGAAGCGTATTTTCAAATCTTCGAGTTGCTTTGGCAATTACGCTGACGATGGTTGGTTCTGCTGCAAGTTGCGATGGCAGTAGCTTTGGTACATCTCTCAGTTACGTGAAACTGATCCTTTCGTACTTGCGAGCCTCAGTGAGTCAGGATCGATTGTGTGATCAACTTTCCATGAGAATAAAAAGGGAAGAAATAAAGACAACTCACTTTGGTGATATCATAGAAGATGTTGCCTTGCTAACGTCGTGGAAAATGTTGCTTTAATAATAATTTTTGTTTTTTAATCAGGGCTTGATATATGGCTAATTCTGTGGAATTGCATCATTGGAAAACATGTAATACGTGACTTGTATTAAATAACACACTGTGCCATCCACATGAAATGCGTTTCGTTTGAAAAAATGTTGTGTGCAATTGCAATATGCTTTTGTAATATTTTGGAAAATTTCCAATTGGGTTCTCAACTACTGCGCATAAATGTTAATAACGTTGCAATTTAAGGATTTTATGTATTTTTATAAAAAAAATTAACGAGTGTAGAAGCATGTTACGTTCCTCATTAAACATTTACTAATTTTTTTTTCAAAATGTTTTAAAAAATAAATAGATATTTTTTTGTTTCCTTCCGCTACGTATAAGGGACATATGTTTCCAAATTTAAATGAACAAACGTCGAACGAGGAAGTAGCCAATCTATCTGGCCAGCTATATTAAACTCTGCAAAACAGGCCCAAACGAACTAAAAGGTAGGCTGTGCTATCTACGAATCTTTTTAGCCATGGATTGATTTCGGTTATTCCCCTTAAAGGAGGGGTACTCAACCTTACTCTTGCTTTGTACCCCCGCAGCATTTCAACAGATATGCATGAACCCATTCAGAATTTTGACAGATGAGCACGTGCCGCTAAAATTTCTTATCACAGCATATTTTATCATGAATATTCATAGATATATTTAACAATAGGCATACGATGATTTTTGATGATAATATTTTGGCACATGTTGCCTAGCCTAGGGCCCAACCACTAGGCCCAAGTGTTTCGCTGAAGTTTTCGTTGGAATCTAGACTCGAGTCCGAGTCTTTTGAGCCTTTGATAGACTTTCTGGCGTTTCTGGATCAAAATTTATGATCTATTATAAACAAACTAAATAATTATCTAATTAGCTAATTAGTCCAATATTTTTACTAACTTACATCATAGCTTTTGAACCCGAAACCCCAGCAGGTCATCCAAAGTATCCAAAGACTCGGATTGTAGCCTGGGTTCAAGT
>Ga0210059_1003662_pt1 | contig 24687 bp, 14 predicted proteins | sample Ectturendosymbi2_FD_188042 | JGI IMG/M metagenome (GOLD analysis project Ga0210059, IMG submission 188042) | Ecteinascidia turbinata endosymbiont from Florida, USA - Sample 2 (SPAdes) (version 2) | ecosystem: Host-associated > Tunicates > Ascidians > Unclassified | place: Key West, Florida...
CTACATATCGACTGATTAAAACCTTTTCTGGCGGACCACGCAATGACATGTGGTGTAAATGGCTTGAATGGCTTCATATGTTTATGATGTAACACAACAATAGTAACCACCGGAAGAAAAGTGCGTTTCCACCACACGTTACCCTTTATGACGAAACAATAACGGTGCAGTTCGGCTGCGGCTATCTCGAGACTGCACCAGAAGCTCGGGATCATTGATACCAGTGTTGCCACTTCTGATATTTTAACATAATGTTATCTGATAAATATCTGATGTCTGATGTTTTCGCGACAAATCTGATGCTGACTGGATTGTTTTTTCGCATTTCCTCTGATTTTAGGACGAAAATAAGTTAGATTCATGATTTTTAAGTTCCTTTTATCAATCTCTCGCCCTAATGTGTGTTTGGTTATCGTTTCAAAATGTCTTCGCTGCGTTGGGACTAACATTTTACGTAAATCATAAACGACTTCTCTATTAATGGCGATATTTCGCTCTGTTTCGGATTCAACGAGGGTAATTGCGCTTTGTTAGGTTTATGAATAGAAGCATTTAGCTTATAAGAAACTGTATCGTACAAATTTGATGTTATCTCATGTTGAAGAAGGCAACAATCTGATATCAACGAGGCTGACCCCAGTGGCAACATTGGTTGATACTAAACAGCAGTCAGCAACCACTAGCTTTAGCACGCAAATACAGTAAACCTCGGTTAATCCGGATTCGATTTGACCGACAATTTTATCCGGTTTAGGCGAAGATCCGGATTAACCGAAGACGGTTGTTTCTAGGTTGACGTCATCTAAGTACTAAGATATCGGTGAAAATCACTTAAACTGAACACATTTACGCCCCAACAGCATACTTCCGCAGAAGCAAAACGAATTCATTGATGTATTTACAATGGTACATCAGACTAGCAACCGCCATATGAAGGCAGTTTTGAAAAATAAGTCCATAATTTTAGCTTACTTGGTTGCGAAGAAATCTGGGATTTCGGACTTATGAGAGATTTCTGTGACTGGTCCATAAGCAGTCACTCTGTTAGGAAGGTAATGCCCTTCAGATATCTTACCGAGTACAATACACTCAAGTATAATGCTCTACACATGCACGCTCAGCACTGACCATGGCGGCGTGCCTTGAGCGTTATGTTCAAGGTAATGTGCTATGCACGTTTGTGACGCAATAATCATCTCTACGATTAGTCGAATGTTGCCCGCAGTTGCGGCCGTTGTTATCACAATTCTAAACGTTCGTTCGCGATCGTGAGCGCACTTTTGTGTTTCGTCTTAAAGCTGACAAATTTTTCTAGAGACCAGTCAGTTCACTAAAGAACACAACAGGGTGGAAGTGCAGAAAAATCAGGATTACGAGACATGAAAAGAGCAGATTTTATCCGGTATTGGCGAAGATCAGGAAAATCCGGATAAACCGAAGATTTTTATAAAGAAACACGTTAGAAATCATTCGTACCACCAGTTTTATTCGGTTTTGGTGAAGATCCGGATTAACCGAGGTTTACTGTGGTAACGTTTTCGTGACATTTGTGCAATCGGCGTGATTCACGAGTAGAGAGTCATACCCATGCCAAAAGAAACGATTAGAAAACGTTACCAGCGAAAGCAAATATATTTGCGTTGAGCAAAACCGAAAATAATTCTAGGTTTTTCAGTAGCGATTACTAAAACTGACAGACGGTCAAACTTGTAGAGAAATCAGTTGCTGTTGGGGGCCCTCAATAATTAACACAACATAGGAATATAATATAGAGTTGTATTCTTGTATCGCTTCTGAATCACAAAAATTTTTCAAAGGAGTATTTTATTTGAAACAAATAAATTTCATCACGGGCGGCCCCCCTTGCAGCGGGGGGCCCGGGGCAATTGCCCCCGTTGCCCCCCCTCAATCCGGCCCTGTCTGTAAGATCTTAGTGTCTGATTCTTTGCTGAGAAAGGATTTCTATTCCACAGACAACGGGATCCACTTATATGCGCGAAAGTTTTGTAGAAGGCCTACTTCGGAAGGCAGTGCCTCAGAGCAAAGTCGCTGCTCGGCTTCGGTTGAGTACGTGCTGTGTTGGTGTACATCAGAAGCGAGTAAATACAGTATAACAAGCGCAGTCGTAATGGCGGCCGCGATGACTTCTTGCTCAAGTACAATACTGGGCATTGAGAGGCTTACTAGCGCTTATGTAAGACAGGTTTATGAGTAAATGATGGCATTGATCCAAAGCAGAAGCTTGGAACTTCACTATCAAAACTTTTAAAACTTGTCAAATCAATGAAAGCAGACTTTTTATTTGTCGGATTAAATCTGAACACATATGTTCAGGAGAAAAAGCCAGAAGCATGCACGTTTCATGGATGATGCTTTAGAAACAAGGAGCATTAAAAATATGTTAATGTTAAAACTCAGTTGTTGTTTTCCCCACCCCTAATAAAATTCTAACTGCGCGCCTGGTTGCACTGCTAGCATTACCAAGAGATCTTGTGGTTTGTTTTTGATTTGATTTATGTGGTGATTGTTAGCAGCAATACATTTTATTCATCGGAACTGACCATATTTGAAGTACTTACCACAATTGTTGAGCATAATTGTGTCCATGTAAGCCCTACTCTCAGAATTATTGTGCTTTCATATTAAATACAGTGGTAAGTGCTAGATATCTAGGTATGGCACCACTGTATACTTGTATATACTACTAGTTGCTTTACCACCACCATGGGCGTAGCCAGGGGACCATGGTCACCAAATTATATTAAATCCATAATGTGCCCCTCATTTTGTCAATTTTACAAAAAGGTACTACTACGTTTGAGTGAACATGGTGACGTCATCGAAACGCAAACAATAAGGATTGTCCCCCAAACATTTTTAGTAAACTCGGTCCCTGAATGGGTGCGATGGCTTACCTGCTTCAAAGTAATATCAGGCAACTTACCGTTTGTCAGTTAATAAAAAAAATTTGTATTTCTGTGTTGTACGTTTATTCAGATTACAAAGCAGGCCCGCAATGGGGCAAATGCGAAATTGCCTCCCCACCGAAATTTCCAAAAACATGTTTAGTTGTTTGGTACAACAAGTTACAGTCACTTCGCCCCCTCCCGTAGAATTGAAATGCGAGACCGAAACGTTCGCCTAATGTCTTACCGCACGGACACGTGAAAACGCATATGAAATCGGAGTGATCATCGCTTTATTCATTTCGAGCACCACATGTAAGAGTACGTTATTGAAAAACACTGCAACTAAAAATTTTCTTAGATATGTTGCCTCTGATTATTTGCGCTTCAAATAAAATGTTTTAGAGCAACAGTGGCATAGCTAGGGGGCCCTAGGTGCTCCGGGCCCCGGGTGGCACCTTCTGTGGGAGGAAACTTGTTGATTAAAAATTAGTTTTATAAAAGTGGTTTCAACTCTTTTCAGTTTTTGTGATTAAAAAGACCCAGATTCGCAACCTAAACAATTTGGAAATGTGGTTGTGGAGTGAGCAAATCGATAAAATGTTTAGTCAAAAGTCTGGGTCAAATGCAGGGTGCAAAATACCCCTGTGTTTGTCTTGAAATCAAGATTTTTTGTAACACTTACTTGGTATGAAGTTTCTTCCAGGCCCTGCACCTTCCTCCCCAGCCAAGGCCATTTTCCCCACCCCAGTCAAAAGTCCTTGGAACAAAGGACAGAACTGATAATCCGCCCAGGCTAGCAAACATTGCTGGTCCGGTTGTTCCAGATTAAACTCTCCCCCAATCGAAATCTGATAAAAAGGCTCCGCTTTAAATCAAGGGTAGATAGTCAAAGATATTTTCATCCTTTTTTTATTTATCGTGCGATCCGTAGCAACACACCAACGGCACATGATTACATCACCTGACACCATCAGCACTGGCGACACACGTTTCTTGGCACATCTCATGCTATTGTTTGAATGTTCTGTGGGGGATTTTTAACAAACAAGTACCACAAGCTACAGCCTAGTCAGTAGGTAACCCTATCACCATCAGATTTTGGCGGGGAAAGTGAAGAACACTGCAAAAATAAAGTGACTCAGTTTCAATAGAACTGATGTTTTTCTGTAAGGTATCGGAAAATGACGTTGTTGAAGCGAGATAGTGCAGTTGCTGAGTTTGCACAGGTAATTTTCAGCTCAAATTGTAGGCTTGAACTGCAAGCATAGTGAAGCAATGCTAGCCGACGGGCAATGAGGGCTTCGTAGAAGGTTTGACTCCTTTGTTTATGTTACACTTAACATTTACAGTCATAGAATGCAGTTTTCGAAAGAGACGTCTGTTACTAACGGACGAAGGCAAGGAATAATACTATGCACGCTTAAGACAAGAAAACAATATCTACAGAAAGGCATCTTCTCACAGCAAAAACTCAGACACCATGATGTTCACCTGGTATAATTTTTGCCCAATGAACAGATATCTTCAATGTATGTTTTAATAGAATGAGTAAATGGAATAAATATGTATATCTAGACACAGAAAATTTGAACCTAACTAATGCAATTAAGAATTTACCCAAACATCTTTTCTCAGAAATTTCATCATATGTTGCACAAAATTAAACACTACTATTTGCCATAAATGTACTTTCCTGATTAAAACGTTTCATCTGACGTAGCTTCTTCACACACAGGCATAAGGTGACTGTATTGTAGTTTGCGTGACCCTAGGGCCTGGAACAATGCGACACATGTTTTGCGCAGTACTGTGAAAAGCCCTTACGCAGACCTTTATGCGATGATGATTAATGCTCCCTCGAACGAAACGTTAAGGTGCCAGTGTTACTTAGAGGCTTACGATGTACATGAAAACAAACTAGATCGGACACTTAGCTTTAGAGCAGCTTAATAGGGATTCATCTGCTACTTTGTGACAGCTCCCTTTGAAGAACTAAAACAATGAACGAAAAGGATCGTACTTCTGCAAGCAGGCATGTCGAAGGAAAGAGCATCACATTTTTCAAGGTGAGTTAGTGCTGAAATGGATTGAAGATTCACAAACTTACATAGGTGCATTTGTAACGATGCTGTTTGCCTTGAGGTTAAATGAAACATTACTGGTACGTTAGTGAAAGCTTTTATAACAGCATTGACATTCTCATTCATCCTTTAAAAAGTAGTTTGAAGCAAGCATGTGAAAATGTCAGTTTAGTCAACGTCAGTAAAACTTTCATACATCTGATTCAATAGAACATACTCTTTATCAAATATAATGTTGAACGCGTTTTAATTTTATATGAAGCATTATTTCCATAATCCGTTGGCCAGCGTGTGTCTCTTCTATATATAGGTGTTTAATCTGAAAACAAGACAACTGACAACGTTTGTCAATTGATGGCGTGTCATGCCACAATGCTTTCGCATTTTACCTAGACTCGACCAATTTAGGAATTAGCGCCCTACTCCGCAGTAGTTTTGTAACAAGTGTTACGTGTTAGCCAACTTTAGTGTTAAGAATGTGTCTGTAACCGTATGGTTCTGTCTTCAATGCAGTTGCAAAAAGTGTCTGTAACCCTGTGATTCCGCCGGCTTCAATGCCTTGTACTACGTTCTGTTTTGTCTGTTTTTATCGACCTGCGTTCTGCAGAGTGCGTGTGTTCATACTATGGACTTCGTGTCTGCTCATAAACAAATAAATTAAATTAAAATGAACAGGCGTACATTGCATTTAGTTTTATAAATGGAGACATTCGGACATAAACAAGCTGTTATGTTTTCCTGATGAATGGTTTTGATCAGAAATTTCACGTTGGTATTTTTACATACGTACGTGGTTTACAGCAAGCTCAAAGCAATGAAGAAAGAAGCGAGAAACGTGCAGATAGCAAATATGTTCACACCAGTTTAGACAATGTTGAGCCAAACAAAAAAGTCGATGAGCTGGATAGCAATCCATCTGACGTTTCAGGAAGACACCAGAAGTAAGCATATTTTAATCGGAGGGTGTGATGAACTGCGTAAGATTTATTTTTTATTTATTGGTCTTCTTTTGGATTAAATCCACTTGCATGACAATATATTTTCGAAATGTTTATTGTTCAGACTATTTTAAATTGTTGTTTTGATGCTACAATAAAGTTTGGAAATTTGTTAGATAAAAAGCATGCTCTGTTGCTTACTCCCCAATAACTGATGTTTATTTGTTAATATATTTAGAACTTTGTTTTCTTTTGAGACTGTTCCTAGAAGGCCGAATTCAAAATTCTAATCTTGAAAGCAATCTCAGTATAGTTTCGTAAGAGGTGGATTGTCGCATCCTTTGATGTTGAGCATTTCTATAATTGATCCCTTTGCTGCAGAAATATGACAAACTGAAGAAAGCACGAAGCAACATGTGATCATAGTATTTGCTAAGCACGTTTCTGTTGTCTTTAAAGGGTATTTTTAAAGTCGTTGCTGTATGACGTAATGCATTACAATATTTGATGATTATATAAAACACAAACAGTCTGGTTGGATCTAGACTTGTTGTCAACATTACCTTTTACCTCTAATAGCTATGAAGGGCAAGGCTGACGTGTCATAGAGTATGTGGAATTGATAGTGCATCATTTCACTGACTCTTTAGCGCAATCCGTTCGCGAGTTATGACCGATAATAATTTCAAAAGTCACAATCGTCCCTTCTAAGGGTCTTAATAGGTTGGGTGGGTGCACGGTAACGGTTCGCGCTTCGTGCTTCCATTGATTAGCCACCAATGCAGCATGCACAGCGAAAACAGCCGCGTGGCCCACGGCGAAAGCAAGCGAAGATGGGCGCCGCAGACCACTCGTGACACTCCGCAAGGAGTAAAAAAGTGAGTGCAAGGGAACTGACCGGACCTTTCTATCATGTGATTAAACCATGTGCGGTATTTCAGACACAAAGCTGTCACTGCAGCATTGCAACAACCAATGATGGACAAAGTAAAATTCATGCCATCGATGAGAGAATTTAAATCAGAAACATTGTTATACGACCAGCAACACAGCATAAGAAACAGCTTGTCGATAAAGTTCCAATAAAAAAAGAAATTTCAACTTGAGTTGTCATCAAAATGATTTTATTTTCCTTTGCAGATTTTTTTTGAAACAACAATCTTTTGCTGAGTCGTCTGGTGAAAATGAGGTAGAGCCATTGGAATAATATTGTTTTTTTTCTTTTATACCTCGTTAAAATCAATATTATTTCGCTTTATCTTAAATAAAATTATCAATTATATTCATAAAGTGAAATGGGTTGCTTTTCATTTGATATAGCTTTTGGGATCATTGTCTGTGCACAAAAGCAATTTTTACTAGACGTGGTGTTTTGTGTTTCCTTGCAGAAAAAAAGTGAACAAAGCAATAAAGACGCTTTGATTAAAACCCACAAAAGATCTGGAGGTAAGACATATACTTGTTTACCTGATGTATTTCGGTTGACCATCTACGAATGCAACACGTTATTTGGCCAGTTCCTCCTCAAGATGCAAACGTTACATAGAGTCGCTAGATTTCAATTGCTGGTGGGTTTCCACACAGATATAATAATCATGAAGTAGACCTCGTGCCAATGTGGAAATTTTTCAATTTTCACCCTTGAAAACAACAATGCCACTTAAAGGGACAAGACTTGTTCACTAGGATTTATTAAATTAAAGATAATTTGCTGTACATGCCTGGTTTTCAATCATCCCAATATAGAAGCATTCTGCACAGGGGTGGGGAACCTGCGGCCCGCGCGCCAGATGCAGCCCGTGTGAACACTTAACATGGCCCGCATCAGATTTTTCGTTACCCAAGTGAAACCACAATATTGCGACAATACGAAACTCCATGACAATCAGACACGCAGACAGAAAGTCAAGAGAAGTCTCTCCCACTCCTTTAAATAGTTTTCTCTCCTTATTTTCCGTTGGAAGATCAAGGTGGAGTTTTAAGATAAAATTAATTAATTTTTGTTGCCCGCCAGCGATATTCCATCATTCATGCGACCTGGGATAGCAAATAGGTTTCCCACACCTGCTGTAGTTCGCAATTGACAAATTAATAATTACCGTTGCCTGCTTTGAATATTAAACAACCAGGAATGTGTTGACATTTGATAATCTTTATTTCCGATTAACACTGTGTTTTTCGAATTTTTATGTTGAAAAACGAATAAATCTCACACAAATTCGTCGCCGAACCACCCGCAATCGCATGGGGAGGACTAAATCGTTTGCAAAATACTTGATAAATACTTGATTTTTTTTTGAAGGTCGAAGCAAGGTAGACCATTAGTCCAAATAAACAGACGAATTCATGATCAAGTTTAATATAGGCCATAAAGCAGATTGAGGTGTTGAGTTGAAAATTAAGTTTAAAACCTTACGGGGAACAAAGTCTAAATTTGTTCAACACTTTCTTACTAGCAATATTATATAGAAATCGTACTCCAATCTGAACCAGGATGAAAAATAATTCAACGTAGCACAGTCCTGTGGCTAATTACTCCAGCATGTTTGGGCAGGCACATAATTTCCTCAATGGGATTTCCAGATTTTACATACTTTGAAAAGTCGGTGATTGTTGACTTAAAAATTGTGTGAAATTCCGAACCATAATGCTAGGTATTATGCCACGGATTTGAAGGATCAAAGCTTATTCATTCTTCCAAGCAGAATGAAACAAATGCTAATACTTCCAAAAAGCAAAAACTCAATAGAAAACTTTGGACCACAGGTTGGTAAATATATCTGTTTTCCTACTTTTGCTTTTGTACTGTAAATAAGCTAGCAGCCGAGTTCCTTGCTCCCGTAATAATGACAACATTTCATAAGTTGTAAATCACACAACGCAAAAGACAAATAGTGATATGCAAAACTTTTGTTTTTTTTAGTTTTGCGAAAGTAAAAAATTTAAATATCGCTACAGGTTCTATTGTGAGAAACGTTCCAGCACCTACACCTGATGTGAAAGACTCCCTACCACGCGGGTAAGACTTCTACGCTTGCATGCATTACTTAACAAAGTAAACCTTAATTTGAGGATTTATGCAAGTTTTCACCCGGTATAATTCTTTTGGTGATTGAAACTATTTTAGTGAAACTCGATGATTTAGCCGTTGTGCAAAAGAAAGTTTTTTTGCGGGTACCATCTTTTTGAGAAAACTAAGGTGAACAGTTGTCATGGCTGGAGCGAGCAGCCCGTGAATATTTTTAGAACCATTGACACAAGAACAAGAGTCACATCCCTGTATTGGCGTAGGTATTACGTTGGCAAAACGCGGGTGACGAATTGACTGTTGTGCTTATTAACCTGGGTTTGCTTGACCTTTTGTGACAAATAATGCAAGGCAAGCATTGTCAAACTCTCGGCTGTTGTTTGAATTTTTCGAGTGCTTACATCAAATTTGGAACTACCAAAGTTAAGTTACATTTGAAATTAGAACTGATATAATTGCAATTTATTGTTCGCTTCATGACCAAGAGTCACGGACATGTTTCTACGTATTGCCAAACACAGCCACATAGCATGCTTTGACCTAAGCAATAGCAACAGCTGCTTTCGAATAGGAGGACGGGACTTTATATGAGTGAATAAAAAATAGTAAAAAGCTCCATAACGTCTGCATAAGAAAAACGATTTAAAGTGCAATGAAATAATAACAGTGAACAACTCCCGGAGTTTTAGCACAAGAGGCAGAATCAGGAATTCTCCCTAGGGGTGATGCGTTAACTTTTGATTTTCTGTACTTGGTGTTTTTTTTGCATTACAGTAATAAAATGTTGGGTGATTTTTAAAAGTATGCAAAGTTTTTCAATTTCACAAAATTCAGAGTACTTGTAAATTTGAAATCAGTATTCACAAATGACAACACCAAATTTGTTTCTGTTTTCCAGATTGACTAATGCAAATAAATGGGAGTACTATGGAATCTATCTACTAGGCTCAGAGACAAATCTCATTTATATTAGTGGTTCTCCCAGGGGACGTCAATAAATTTATATGGGGGTGCAAGACCCCTACGCGCTCCACAACAAGGAAAGTTTCAGAACGTCTTTTATAACTTATTTAAAGTAAGGGGGACTTGAAACGAAAGAATTATTTAAGGGAGGCGTGGTAGGCAAAGAGTTAGGAACCACTGATTTATATTGCTGACCTCTTTTAGTTTAACTTTTGCTTTTCTTGTTGTGAAGAAATGCTTTTTTGAAAGTGACTATGAAAGAACACAGTGAATGTAATTACAGCCGGAAACAAAAGTAGCAGTTGATAGAAATTACAGTCCTGTTCAAACATAATCACTGGCGGGTAGCGTCATCATACTCTGTACCATTGCTGTATAAATGTTCCAGGCACTGGTTATTTTAAGAGTAATGCTTTAAAGTGCATTAGGATCCAACGTATATACCTGGGTGTTGTAGGCGTATCATCTCGAACAATGCAAACGCTTGTGACGGGTGGGTTTTACATACTCGTGCGTTATAATTTTCTGTAAAAGCTACATCTGAACACTTGGATAATGTATATGTTTAAAAAACATCAGTAAAATACAGAAAACAGTATCCATTGCTCCGCATTCAGGAACGTCACTCAACAGGAGGATAACAACGAAAGAATCGAGGGGGAACTTTTGTTTGGGGACGAACCGTCGAGTGCCGTCAGGCACTACTTTGGGTGAGCTTGAATTTTCAAGCAAGTTTACTGCGTCTGTGACGCGTACAAGTGTCCTCTTGATTTTTTCTATTCTTTTGCAAAAAAATTATCTAATTACTTGATTGTGTAAAAACTGAAAATAAAACCACAAATCTATCTCGAAGTAGCAGGATTAGCAACCATATTTACATGTTGTAAAAGTTTAGATCCTGCTGTTTGAACAACATTACAAAGGTATTCGCGTGTTTCGAGCAGAAAGGTACTACGATCGATTTCACTGGATTCATGGATATCAACTGGCTACCAGTCATTGTCGAATACAATCAGTGAAAACGACAACAGCAATGAAAGTTCTGTTTGTGAATGTGACAATCCAGAGGAGCAGTCGCCTTTTCAATATGACTGCAGCTATCCTGAGAGAGGATGCTTTCTGATATTTGACCAAGAGGTGATTCATGTGAAACTTACAAGTATAGAATTTTTTCGTATCTTGGAAGTCATGACACACCTTTGAACACACGTAGCAATTTATGTTTTACCATATTGAGTTGAAGATTTATCAACAAGCAAGGTGATATCATGCTGTTGCAAATTTTCATTGTATAAAAGTTTACATGGGTCATGTTCTCTTAGCATGCTTTTCTGCTAATTCAACCAAACCTGATATAAATTAACTTGATATATCATTATCTCAAACAGTATCCTTTTTCGTAGATATCTACAATTAAACCCGAACGTTTTTTGCTATTATTGTGTTTAATTGGAACAAGGAGACCCTATTTGTGAATGCAATGTCAGTCTTTCTCAAAACTGTCTATTTCATATGCACTAAAAATCGTGCAATAAACTACTGGTACCCTTGACTTATTTATCATTTCACAAATTTGTTTCTTTCTTTCTCACTGAAAGTACTTTATTTCGATAGCAGTATTGCTGCTACGTCGTCAGTATGGAGCGTCAGCCTGTAAATGTCAAACCTTCAATTTCGACAGATTAGGTTTGATAATAATGAAAATTCTTCCAACTTGCGCCGCGTCCAACTTGCGCTTCAACTTAGCGTTTTATATCTGAATATTGTTTTGGGACATTTACTGTAGTTCCTTATGTTTGGTTAATTCCACTTACACACATACACGTTAAAAGATCCTCTTATGCCATATCGGAATTTCTACACAAAGGCCTTTGATTCAAACCTCAATCTTTCGGTGAAATGCTTATCAAGTCACTATGAGATCACACACGAGCAGTTTTCACAATAACAGGTGGTGGTGTTTTGATAAGAAACAGTAGCTTTTTTCAAACTCAATGTTTTATGCGGAAAAGATGTTTCAAAAGCGTCATTTATATTTGCAAATTCGCTTAAAAAAACAGCAGAACTGTCCAAATATTGACTGCAGACCTCGTGCTTTTTCACAATTTGTAAGAAAATGATATATCAAGAATTAGAGTATCTCTTCTTTTCCTTTAGTTTTCGTATAAAATTGTCTCTTTTTTCATTTCAAACGTTCTTATTTTTGAAAAAACGTATCAAGCACAAGAGTTGGAGAACCAAACTTTGCACGTGCCTATTGAAAAATGAGCTTTGGGAGTTTCTCCGATTACTGTAGCTTTAATAACAGGCTAACAGCTTTACATTTTATCGCTAATGCCCTTAGTACTATTCTGTAGTGATATTGCTTAGTGTATGAGGAAAATGAAGTTACTCAAAAATTGGAGCGGCGATAGCGCGGTGGTAAGAAAGTCCGGGTCATGTGTTCGACTCCCGGCCATTGAATGAATTGCCATAGTGCTCCGCGGACAAGAGTGTTTACCGCAACCACCATGCCAAAAAGCAAATTTCAGACTTAGGCCTGCCGTCTCCAGAATCAAATTAAAAAGATTGCAATCGTAAGCAAAAGCCAGATTCAAACGGGTCCTATACATTCAACAAATCAAACAGTGGTTTTATAACCAATGGTTGTGAATGTGTAAATCAAATGAAATGTGGTACATAAATCAGATGTCAAGTTAGAAGCAAGTTTTTGTATATTTGTAAAATGTACAGTTATTTCAAAAACTGTTGCAAAGTTCAAGTAAAATAAATCTACCACACAAACACAAAGTAAAGTCCAAATTTATAAGAGCTGGGCTTCAGTCCGTGATGAAAAACCTTCACTATAATCAAAATCGTTAGACGCTGAGGAATAAAAGTTGTAAGTTGTCAACACATCCAGATCCGATGCAGTCAATCAATGGCGCTAGCCCAAAATTTTGAGGGGTCTAAAAGTTTGGGGGGCAAATATTTTGATTTTAGGCGAGGAACAGCATTTGGCCTGGGATACCCCTTCTCAAAGCACAAAAGACTAGATATGCTAAAAATTTGGTGGGTGCATAGCCCCTGGCCCCCCTGGCTATTCCTATGCTAACAAAATCGCATATGCTACAGCATGCAGTTTTTGGGAAATGATGAAATAAAGAGCTCTGTAATTCATAAAACGATAAAATGCATCTAAAAATACAGTACATTGATTAACATCCAACTTTGCAGATGATTTCAGGCGGCGCGGCTTATAACATGGCGCATAAATAATGGTTAGAACAGAAAGTGTGTTAAATTGCAGACTACATAACGCCTGGTCGTTCAGAGTTGAAATGCAGTTGCTCGGTAAGTTTTTCGATAATAATGACAACTTCATTAGCACACGACACATTTTATTTTAAAGGCATTTTTCAACCCAAATCTTTAATTATATAATTTTTGTTTTTGTTCTGTCAGGCAATTTTTGGTATATTTTTGCAATTAGCCACCGAACAGACTTTTCAAATATTTCTAGGGATTTTCAAACGTTTGATAAAAAAATGAAATAGTGGCTTTTATAATATAACGTGAGAACGATAAACAATTTGCATGGGTTCAGCATTCAAGCAGACAAAACAGCAGGTCTATGTACTTATGTAATCTTTTCCAAATCCACGAGATTTTGGAGTAGTATCTACTGAAAGGAATCTTTCCACAGCACTGAATATTTCGAAGTACTTAGTAAAACATGGAAGGTCATGAAAAACCGTTAAAATGAACGATGAACAAAGCAACGATTGCTTTGAGATAACATTTTTGCTTTTTTTGTCAGATTACTGTTTGACTTGCTCTTCGTTTAGACTTGAAAATACTGAAATCTACTAATGTCATAAAGAGAAGAGATGATACAAACACAAAAATTGCTCCAAAACTGTGATATTTCTGAACTGTAGAACTTCGACGAGAAACTAGAGTTGCCAAAACGTTATGGTACGAGTAAGGATGCAAATCGGCTGAAACTTGCTGCTGAACATCTTGGATTCGAATATGTTGAAATTGTAAAAGACTCAAGGAAGCTCGACATTCTTAACATAATGGATAGCGGTAAGCTGCTTTGACAAACCTCATACTATTGTTTGTTGAAACTTCCTGTAATGGTCTTGTCGAAAAATGAAATAATAAGAAATTATATGCAACTGAACGCTGAATGTCAACATGCATATGAGCGACATTTTTTCTTCTGCGTGATAAAGTAAAAAGTCAAGTGGTTTATTGAGCATCATGTAGCTTTTAGATTATAAATTTTGTTTTGGCAACATTTTTATTTCTCGCAAAGTTTGGCAAACGTTGCATTATGCTTTGGGGAGAGAACAAAGACCTAAGTCGTCTCAATTAAAGAGCTGTCATTGTGAGTATTTCTGTTGCGATGTACAATTTCCCATCTCATTCAGAGCAGGAAAATTACGATTTTATGCAATCTTAGCTGATGAATTTTTTTTCTAGTATCTCTCACAGCTTTATTCTTGGCCAATGTAACTCTATCATTGCATCGACTGCCGTTTCTATGTGCTTTTGGCGTTTTCATAATTCGTTTTCACCTCGGGATGAAATATAATCACACAGGACTGCATTTTCGTTTCTCCAATGTGCAAAAACTGTTCTTGTGAAAAAATATATTGCGAAATAGTTTCTAAACTTTCGCACGTCTTAAAAGTAAAAAACAAAAACCTCAAAAAAATATTTCAAAAAAATTTTTTTTGCAAGAAGATTAGAATTTGAAGTTTCTTCTATGGGATGAACCAAGTTAGGAGAAGTTTTTATTGCCAACATTGTGAAACGAACAGAAATAATTATGATTTTCTTGGGGATGCAATGTTTCAAATCGCGCAATAAGCCAGTGCTAAGAAAACAGCGCCTGCTTAGTCTAAAAATTTAACATTTGAAGTGTGATTACCGTATGTAAAAACAAGGTGATGAACTGAGATTATGATCTTTTTCCGTATCCTAGAACACAATAATTCATGCAGTACAATGAACAACTTTTATGAGAATACCTAAAGGTCAGATAAAATAGATGCCGCCGGATCATAATAGAAATCTATATTGAAACAGTTACGGTTTTCAGTAACAAATTGTTTAAATGCAGCTAGAACAATCCAAACGTTACAACCTTAAACCGTATTATGCATAAAAGGTTTCGATAGCGTAGACAGATCCAATAAAATAGGTTTCCAGTTCATTTGTTTGTGTGAAAACACGTGTTCTTTCAACTTGCAGTGGCCAGCGCAGATCATTCTTCCTACGACTGCTTTGCCTGCGCAATTCTAACACATGGTGGCGATAAAGATGCATTATTCGCATCCGACCAAACATTTCACTTGAAAGAACTAACGCGTGCAATCACTGCTGATAAATGTCCCAGTTTGGCAGGAAAGCCAAAGCTTTTCTTTGTGCAGGTCAGTCAGTGCGGCGTTTTTAACCAGCCCTTCCAATATTATAGAGAATAAAAGGAAAAGTTGTATTTTCCTTTTGCCATTCCGCTGCACCATGTATTTCCATTAAAACCTTGCCATACACACTTGCTGCTGTGTGTTAAATTTCGCAAAAGAGGATGATGGAGTTGAGAAAATTCCGAAAAGATCCCAGGTACGGACGGTCACTGAGTTACCCAGTCATCAGTAAACTGTATTTCTCATCCCCTAAATGGACCATCAAATGCTTGGTCAATATGCTGGGTCCAGGCTCAGCTACAGTGGCTGCCAGACTAAAGAAATATTTTCCACATGCCTATTACTGTAGTTACCCATACCTAGATTGATTAGTTAAAAGTTAATCCTTTGCTGGAGCCTTCTCAGGCATCACCACTCTGGACCATAGTGGACCTGGGAATATTGATGGCTAAAAGTTATTCCAGTTTTCCTCAAACTATAAATCTCCTGGAATGCAGTCCAATCACCCGCTACAGTTAGCGGCTACTTACAAGCTGCATCGTGGGTTCGATTAAGCGATCTTCTCAAATATGTTTTTACCATCAGGATTTCGCAGCAAAATCTTGCTAATATGTAAAAAGTTTTTAGATTGCAAAGGAAAAACTTGTTATGTTTGCGTTATTTGCTGCATCAGAAATATGATGTCATCAGATCGAGTTTCGTTACTGCAAAAATTGGATAACTCACCCAGTAATCAAATAAACAAAACTCTGTTGGTGATAACGCTGTTTTTGCTGAAACCCGAACTCTTCATAGCATTAAAACTTTTGAAGAAAACTCAGCTGCAAGCCCAAGCATGTCTAAGTGTTAAGAAAAAGTTTTATTTACATATTTGCGAAACCCAGCTAATACTGTCCGGCATATAAAAGTATTTATTCAAACTGATGCATTCATTGGCTGCTTCTGATAGGCGTGTAGAGGAGTAAAACTTGACGAGGGGGCAAGAAACAAAGTGCTCAAAAACGACCCAAACAAGTATGAGGTCGATGGACCGATTCCTTACATCAGTCCAAAGAAATCATTACGCGAAAGCACGTGCTTCATTCCAGTGGAAGCAGACTTTCTCATTGCCCAATCAACAGCTGCAGGTATGCCTTGCTAAACAATAGTAAAATTTAATGGAATTTTGTGTTGTAGAACAATTTACCCATTTACGTTTACCATCCTGGAGATTTTTCCACGATTAAAGGTTACAGGACCAACGACTACGGAGGAAGATAGTCTTAACAACGGATCAGCACAGTCTTAACAACGGATCAGCACATCCTGAGATGGCCAGTGTCCCTACAGTTCCCCAGGCCGTTTACTTTCAAAGTCACATTTATTTATTACAGCCAGCAATTGCTGAAGTAGGAAACTGGAGCAAATCTTTTTTGATTAAGGACACGATTTTGAAAAGTTGCTTTCAACTCTGAACTTTTCCTATGTATTCCACATTTCTCTCTTGACCCTAAAAATTAATTGCGGCAATTTTTGCCTATCTTGGTAAAAGATAAAATTAAAAAAATTGGAATGTATGTACTACCTCTGTTTCAAATCGTACTTCACATTTGGGTTATAAATATATTTTTCATGGTGACTGAAGCTTGGCTTCAGGCCTTGCCCAGTACGGTTCTGAAGTAACATTGCTTGTATGTTCCCAGTAGCAACCCTTGTATCTTTACATAGTGCAGCGTATTTGCGCACCATAAAGTGATATAAATATGCTGCATCGCTAGAGTCATGAGGTTGCTGCAGCATCATAAATTTGACTTTTATTCATTTTCCAAAATTTGTTTCAACTGTGGTAGGTTTTGGAGTTATTTATTTATTGTCATATTTCTTTCATATGTTGTTTGTGTACGTGATGATGTGCTGGTTAGTCAAAAATAACGTGGTTTCCTCATTACATTAAAATTACAGAACGCCACAAAATAAGACATTGTTACGGCAAGTAACACTGTGGAGTTACAGCAGGCAAATTGTTAACGCGCTCCTTTTAATTTCTTGACGAAAACACAAACACAAACGTTAAAGAACACCGGCAGACGACGCGCTCAAATACACAAGACTCGCTTAACTGCTTTTCAGCGCTTCAGCCCACTGATACGCAAGCTTCCAGGACGTTAAATTGCGCGATACAGCGCATCAATGCTGTCGCAGCCAACCAAACTACGCTCCACAAAATGAACACTTCAACAAAGTGCCTTCCACGAAAGTCAAAACATATGGTCAATGCAAATATGCAATTGCAGGAGCCAAACAAACCAGCAATGGAACGGTTAAGAACAATTGTGCTCCTTCCCGCTGCCCTCTCAAAATGTAACTGCTGCCCTGATTTTCCGCAGCTTGACCAAAAAACAAAATCAGCGCAAACTCGGTCGCTTCGAGCACAAAAAAGTAATCATTGGACCAACGCTCCGGCCATTTCTTCGCGCCAATCCGCGCCACCAACGCTATGCGCGTTCTTGCCGTTACAGACATGCATCAACGTTAGGCTGTATTTCAGAGGGTCACATCCCTATTTCACAATGTAGTAAGAAACTTCTTCAATATCTGTCTTCCACCTGCGAATGAGGACATGTATTCCAGCTTTTTGTAAGCGCAAGTGCTTGCTTGCGAAACCCATTATTTCCAGCAGTTTTGAAGAAGAAATTCTCATTAGTTTTTGAATTATTCTGGTATCTTTGACGATAACCTGATTCCAAAATTTGTTTTTTACATTTGAAATCTCTCTTCCTATTGACTTAATTTCTGCCGCTTTCGTTTTTTCTTATTTCAATCTAGCCGGATTTCACTTACCCCGTTATATTATCAGTTGTTTTCCAAGAGGTGTGGAGATCTGTGCTACAGCATTCAATAGTTATTTCAACCAGGAATGCTTTTTCAGAATAAGAAACGGTGTTTGCATTGAAAAAAAATCGCAAAAGATTAAACGTGCTTGTTGGTTGAGCAGAAAAGTTATAGGGGCTACCAGTGTAAAATAATATTTTTTTAATTGTTAAGGTTTTTTAAACGCATGCCTGTTGCTACGTTAACAGATTACTATTCGTGGAGAAACACGCACAACGGCTCCGTTTTCATACAAGCATTGTGCGCTTGCTTTTTCATGTATGGAGAAAAGATGGAAATTATGCAGGTTTGCATAATCTAGTAAGCACCGTGGTGCTGACACAGTTCATCTTTCTAAAACTGGTTGCTTATGAGGTGCACCTCAATCATCAAATCATCCTTCAATACCGAAAAAGTGCGGCTTAGTATTGCTGCTTAAGCGTAAATGTTTCGTGAAAGTGGTGATGAAAAAATTGAAACTCGACATATAGGTGTAAACCATCGGCCATTTTGACTATGTTGTAAAGAATAGAAGTAGAAAATATAAAGCAGGTTGCCTTATCAATTATTTTTTATTGTAGAAAGGAATCTCAAACTTTTCAGTTATACTTATTGGAATTAACTAACTCTCAAACGTTTTTAAACTTTTCACAAAAAATTATATTGCATAATTGTAGAAATTAAATCCATCCGTGTTAATTGCAGTAATCTGATACACACAATTTTTTACAGAAAACTCAAATTCTAATTTTTCTAGTTAAACCGTAAATTTCCAAATGGTGCAATCGAGCCGAAAGTGAAATTTTTGACTAAACATACTGTAAACCAAACGTGGATTGCAAAATGCCAGAAAAAGTGAGGGTGTAGGCTTCTGCCCCTTTATCCCCCACCATTCTTTAAAACGTGGTAATTTTTACAGCAGCTAAAAATGTTTCGCCTTACCATTACATGAACAGTTGCCAAGTATCTGTTTTTACGTGAAACTGGCAGGAAATTTTTTTGACAAATAAATGTCGTTCTTTAATCTAAATGAACCATGGTAATTGGTAATTTCGTGTATTAGCCTTACCTTTTTCCCAAACGGCAATGCATCTGCTCAACATATAAATCCTTTACCCATTACCTGAAAGTTTCCGACTTAAACTCAGCAAGATTTTTTGTGCTCGGCAGTTCATTTTCTTGTTCAACAAGTAGTGTTTTCACTTAACACGTGGCAATTTGTCGTTGCCCGCTTTCCTAATTTTTTTTATCTAGGCCTATTTGCAAAACAACAATGTTTTTTTCCAACGTAACCACTTTCATCAAAGACCTTAACAATTTTGCTTCACGGTAAATGTCCAGAAACAATTTATTTTCCTCGATCCATTACGTTTCTGCAAAACAAGTAAATCTTTGCCAAAAATATTTGTGAATCTTTCAATGAATACCTGAGCATTTCTGCTTCAGGTTTTATGCCCATTTATTTTGCTCAACGACTAACATGTCAGTTCGAATTTTTTTCAATACTTTAAATATTTTGGCTTGGTTTTTGCCAACAGTGTATGTTTGCAGCCATACACCAGGATTTTGCATCTATTTTGTTGCGACTCCTAATGGGAGACCGAAAAGGCAAAAGAAAGAACGTTAAGTGCAACAGGCAAGCAACAATAAGAGATTCCCCGCTCGACCAGGTTCACTCTTTTGTTGCGCATGCGCCGCCATGTCTTGAAGAACTTTCCGATTGTGTGCTCGAGGCATGTGACGCGATGCGCCTTCACACCCAGCACCTGAATATTTTTGACGTGTGTTAAATTCAGAATCATCATTTTTTGCACAACTAACAATGTTTTGTACATTGTTCCGATATTTAGGCTATCAGAAAGCATGTTTGTCAATGAGTTTCAAGTGTTTCATTGACATTTATTTTTAGTATTATTCGCAAATTGACTATGCAATGAACAGCAAAAGTTTATGATTTTAAAGTGCTACCCGACAACAAATTTCACATTTGCCTGACAAAGCACGATTCTCAAAATCAGTGAGGGATATCTGACCCCTCCCACCCTTCCATTTTTTACGGTAGTGTTCAGTTCAGTTAAACCGTGATTAATTAATTTCGACATCTTACGCAGCAGTACAATCACATGGAACAAGCATCTGACATTCGCCACAATGTAAAAATTACCATAGACAAAGAAGATTGTGGCTGGTAGAGGTCTTTGATAACCTCAAAAGTGTTTTAAAGCGCGAAATTTCACTCATTTGTTGTGAACGCCATCACCAGTTACATCCAACTGCATACTTTTAAATGGCTTTCATCGCAGATACTGACTCGAGTTAACCGCATGGTGGCCTACGATTTTGAATCGAGTACGAAGAATCCAAGCATGGACAAGAAAAAACAGATACCTTCAATTACGAGCCGTTTAACTGCTGAGATGTACTTCTTCAAGAAAACGAGTTCAGCTTGTTCTGTTTCTTCTTGATGGTTTGCAATAAACAACGCTTTGACTCATACTCTACGGCATATATATGCGTACTCGTATTAATCACATACGATACTTGCCTGTCTCCACCAGTTTTATTTTAATGATTTGCGAATAAACAAAAATCTTTTGAAAACTAGCCACATTTGTACTAGCAATATCGCCTGGTGCATAGAATGAAAAATGTTCAAAACTAACCGTAATGTACAAAATCAAAATTTACTGGTCAGATTTATTACACATTTCAATCAGCCGGATGACTGTGGCTGCTGCCAATTATGACTTACGGTGACTTTGTTAGCCGTATCTGTTTGTTTTGTAAATACATGAACAAAACGTGACTTTACAACAAACGTCTTTATAAGAATTTAACAAGTAGCTGAGTTTCAACACTTCAATCAAAAAAGATTTACCCAACTTTGTATGCGCTAGATCCAAATTGTGATTTTCGTGCTTATAGCACATTGTTTTCTGGAATGTCTTAGGCAAACAATCATGAATTTGACCACCCGTCAGGTACTGACCAGGTACCACCAGCAGCTGCTCACACCACAATGTTTGCAGTACAGGCTTGCTATGAAAACACAAAATAGTGTAGCGCTGAAGTGTAAGACGAACGTTTATTTACGACTTTTTCACTTGCTTTTCTGATCCGCAAACCTTTAAGTTGACTTGCGAAATAAATATAAAATGTGTGGTTTCAACAGTTACAAAACGCAAAAACTTAGTTAAAAACATTTTCTGTGTTACGGAGGAGCTCAAAAGTTGGCAGAACGATGAAGAAAAATTTAAGGTGTTAGGGGCAGTTCTTTGATGTATTTATTATTATATTTTTCCTGTTCTACAAAAACTCATCCACAATTTGCTTTTTCTGTCTCTAAGCGTATCAAGCCAGCGGTCAAGGTAAAAGTACTTCCTCTTAATGATTAAAAACTGAATAAACATGTAATTTGAACACATGTCAGTAGAGATTTACTCGCGTAGGCATGAAGCAAACCTGTTGCCTGGAGGAAGCAATGATAAGCCAAGTTATTTATAGGAATGTTACACTGTTACCTTTGTAGAACAACCCAGTTTTGACATTCTAAATACTTGTGAAGATAAATGGCTTAACAAAATTAACGCGAAAATCAATATTCAAAGCATGATCCTCCCTCGTGCGAAATAATTCTTGTGTTCTTTTGCGTTGTTCATTGATTTTTCTCAATTTTGCTTTGACCATTTGTTTGACATTCTTTCTCAGCACATGTGTAGTTTTTGACTGTAGGTATAGCACATTAGTCACCGATTTTTGGCGCTTCACAACGTTTAGCTTTCAATTGGTTCTTAGTTCAACCTTACAACCACCATTCTGCATACGCGTTTTGTTAAATCTCGTTGTTGTATCATCGCGGCATGATTCCGTCGATATGGTTTTGTTGCTTCGTGATTTGTGTCCGAGAGCTAGCTTTTAAGATTTAGTAAACACAATCACTTTGGAACGGCGTATTGCTTGCCGCGTCTTGTGCTTTCATTTATTCATTTTAGTTTTGAATCTGCTTGCGTTCTCTGCTCTTGCATAAGCCTTTCCCAATTGTCACCCGTATGCATTGCTTGCAGATTTCAGGACTGAGGACTAGTAGTATTACGTAAAATCGTAAAATCGATTTCCTATAAAAAAAGTTACTGATTGATTCGACTGCGTCGCCTTTGTGGAGATGAGTTGCTTGAAAATAGATTTGTTCAAGTCCGAATCACTGCAAATTCATGAAAGCAGAGCGCCGAGCAAGTCCGCAACCACTGCAAAAATTTTCGCCCCACTGGAAAATGTGTTGGACATAGTTTAAAGCTATTAGACATACCGTAGTTTACAAATTTTGGTCTCCTCTCAGAAAACGCTTCGCCCCACCTGATGTCCCAGGCTGGTTACGGGCCTGGCGCAGAGCAACCGGCTGATCCCATGAACATTTGCAGCAAAACTAGAGTTTATAATGTTGTTATTCACAGGGCATTGAAGTTACGGCAGAGACTGAGACTCTGTGCTAATGGAGCAAGCTTTGCAACAGCCTAACCTTTTTTGAAGGTCCCGCCTATTTTTTCGAATCAATTTTCGAGTCGTGAAAATTCGTTACCGGGCCGTATCACTGTCCAGGTTAAATGCTTTGAAACATTTTTGTAACGTTAGAAGCAATTACTTTCGGACGTTTTATGAAAAAGAGAGAATTATTGTGCAATTGCTCAGTCACTTGGGAATTGTAGAAATGGCGTAATGTCTGTAACAATTGCGTAAACGCAACTGAATGAAACTGAGATAATGCAACAGCTTAGACTAAACTAATTGGGTATTGACATTGACAACTGGTAGGCCTGTTATAGGCTGGGTATGGGCAAGTGACTTCTTACTTTAGGAAAGCTATCTCAGATTGCTAAGTATTTTGCAAGGAAGGTAGGATCTGGTTTATACTAGCTTAAAACGTTCACGGTTTAAAATGTTAGGCCTATTACGAATAGACCCATACTCGGTTGATTGAGTTAAGCAAGTGTGAATACGATTAATAACGGTCGTCAGTGCAGCAAGAACAGTCCGGAGTATTCATTTCGTGCTGTGCAGGTGCTTGCGCCCATTAATTACATGACAGTTCAATAAACTTGAGAGAATGTGACAAAGCAGCAGGTTGGTGAAGAACTGCAGTCGCTATTCTTTCTGATAATTACATGCCAATGTGCAGTCAGCGATACGTCTGGCCGTCTACGCATTCCGAACTGATAGCTTCACTTCAGATAAATCATAGAGGTATCGAATCAAAGAGCATTCAATACGTGTATTTACTCATTTTTGACTAGATGTTTATCAGAATAAAACTTGAGTAAACCTGCGATTGAATCAATTCAATGAGTAACCGTGAATCAAATTTGAGTATGTTAGACTTGAGTCACGGTTTATTCAAGATTTGATTCAATATTGAATCACTTTGGTTGAATATTGAATCATCATTTTTTAGAGTAGTGGCTCTTAACCTTTTTTCTCCCATAAATAATTGTCCTTTGTTTCATTCCTCCCTTACTCTAAATAAGCTGTGAAAACAAATGTATTTATTTGTAAATTCAACAAAAAAACTTTCCATCTTGTGGGGCGCATAAGGGCTAGCGTCCCCAGGAAATTTAGTGATGCCCCTCTGGCGAGTGCGTCCCCCCTGTTAAGAACCACTGTTTTAGAGTGTAACATAGGATTTGCGCATTGCTAAAATCTCTCCCAAATTTACTGAAGCAGCGATAAGCGAGTGAACATTTTGTTGTGAGGCGAAGTTATGAAAAAAGTGAAGGGTCAGATAGTTCAATTTTGTGATTATACTGCCGGAGCAAATTAGCTGTGAAGTATCTGCTAATTTTCAAGACAGCCTATTAGCAGTCCTCGTGTTTTTTCATTTATTAGTTTCTCATTGATGTGTTTAAGAATTCATGTTTTTGAAACACTTGCTTCTGAATGCAGGCAAGTTGGTCAGATTAAGCTTAATCTTAAATTAAGCTTCAATCAAACAGCTGGACGAATATCCAATGCTCTCACAAAAGCAATTAAAATTTTTTTGCCTTTTGCCACTACCTACATGTGTCTGACGTCGAGGATGAGGGGCCCACAACCACAAACAAAGGAAAGCTTCTTTCAATCGCCAATATAACAATGAGTCGTACTTGAAGTACGGGTTTATTTTAACTGGTGCAAATGATCGTAGCCTGAAATGTATTTTTTATACAAAGACTCTACCAATGTTTTGGATGAAGAAAGTGTTGCCAGAATACCCTGACCTTGCCGTAAAAGCATTAAAAACTTTGCTGCCATTTCTGACATCCTACTTATGCTGGTCTGGAGTTTCTGTGATGGCAGCAACAAAGACGAAATCGCGAAACAGACTGGACGTGAGGGTCATATTGCGGATGTCAATGAGTTCCATAATTCCTAGATGGGAGCGTCTCGTTGCGGCAAAACAAGCTCAAGGTTCTTATTAAATCAAAGTTGTAATAACTTACATGAGTTGTAATAAATATTCATTGTTGAACG